>ERZ1699257.10-NODE-10-length-107948-cov-6.264883_pt1 | contig 107948 bp, 69 predicted proteins | sample MGYA00581521_ERZ1699257 | MGnify/ENA primary metagenome ERZ1699257 (study PRJEB42319, sample SAMD00040330) | human oral metagenome | material: saliva | host: Homo sapiens | study: EMG produced TPA metagenomics assembly of PRJDB4115 data set (Metgenomic analysis of... | reverse complement strand
CAACGGACGCCTCGAACACCTACGCGGCATCGCCCAAGGATTCGTCAACCACCGAAACTACCGCCTACGCTGCCTCCTCCACTCCGGCGGATTCCAACACCTCCTACACCCTTAAATGCGAAGAGCCTCATTACTACCACGCTGTCAAACTTAATGATTCCGTGTATGCAGAGACAAAAAGGTGGTCGGGCGACCTCACACGCTCGCCCGACCACCGCCTACAGGACAACTACTGGACGCGTGTCTCACGCTCGATGGACACCAACTTCACGCCGCTCACTCCACGGATCGCGTCCAGCGAGCCCGCAGGCACGCGCAGCGCGTAGCCCTGCAAGGCGTTCTTATACTCGCGTTCGACCTCGACGGTCGCATCCGGATAAACCCCAGCCACGGCCTCGTTGATGGAAGCAAGGGTCGCCTCACGATCAGCACCCTCCTCAAGGTGGACGATGACGACGACAGGTTCCGCTGCCTCGGCATCGCCAGACGGCGCGGGGGCACCGCTCTGCACATCCGGGCTGTCCTGCCCATCCTTGGAGGTCAACGCAGTATCGGCGTCACCCACCGGCAGCACGGGAGCCGTCGAGCTGGACTGCGGGTCCGACTGGGGAGCCGACTGAGGAGCGGACTGGGGAGCAGACTGCTGCGAGTCCGCGCCAGGGTCGGACTGGGCGGAGGGCGTCTGCGGAGAGGACACGGAACAGCTCGCGACCGCGAGCGCACACGTTCCGACGCCTGCAAGGATGGCGGCTGGTTTCTTCATGGACATGGTGCATTCCTTCGCATTCACAGGCGACCGAGGCAGTTGCGTCGTCGCCGCTGTATCGGCAGATGCATCCAACATACCGCAGGACAACAAGCGACGTGCGCGGCATCCACGTCCACCACGCACGCGTTGCCCCTCATCCGCACGTGGGACCTCTCATCCGCAGCCAAACCCGCTGTTCCGTGCGTGAGCGAGGCTGCCCACGCACGGAACAGAGGGCCCACGTGCGCAACAGCGAGTGGGCCCGGGAACGTCCGCGGTGGAACGTTCCCGGGCCCAGGCCTCGTGAATCAGAAGCAGCCAGCGTTAGTGCTGCCAGACTCCCGACTCATCGAAGGTGTAGGTGCGGCCGTTGATCGTATGCGTACCGGTGAACATGGCACCGTCAGGTCCCAGGTAGTACCAGGAGCCGCCCTGCTGGAGCCAGCCGGTGTGCATCGCGCCAGACGAGGAGAGGTAGTACCAGAGACCGTCGACCGTGACCCAGCCGGTGTGCATGTCGCCGGAGTCACCCAGGTAGTACCAGGAGCCTCCGTCGCGGATCCAGCCGCTCAGCAGAGTGCCGGAAGCGTCCGCATACACCCACTCGCCGGAGGGGCGCTTGAGGAACCCGGTCATCATGTAGCCGGCAGGGCCAAACTGGTAGTCGGAGCCGTTGATGGTGTACCAGCCGCTCGCCAGGTAGTCGGAGCCGTTGGCGCAGACGTACCACCAGCCGGTGGCGTCATTCGCCCAGTGTCCGCCCGCGGGGTCGATGCAGGGAAGCTTCGCACCCTCGTTGCTGGTGGGCAGGTCGACGGTGCGCGGCTCGGAGTGGTTGAGGCCGTAGTCCCATGCGAGCAGGTACGGGTGGGCGATGACTTCGCCGGAGCCACCCTGGTCGGTCCACGCCTGGGAGAGTTCAGACATGGGGACGTCGAGCTCGTAGCGGTACTTGCCGTCGTCTCCCTTGACACCCTCGGTGTCGGAGAAGATATGGCGGTAGAACCACAGGCCGTCTGCTGGGTCGTGCAGGTCGATACCCGCGAGGGGCTTGTTGTCGGTCACGGCGATGGTGACTTGCGGCGCGTCGCCGTCCTCACTGAATGCGAGGGTGTCGACCGTAGGGGCGGTGGTGTCGATGCTGAAGTTGTACGAGATCGACTGCTCGGCCTGCGAGGGGCCGTCGTTGTGCGCGGAGAGCGTCAGCGTGTAGTCGCCGTCGGGCAGGTTCTTGTACGCGTCGGAGCGCAGGTCGAGCGCGGTGGACTCGTGCCCGTCCTCTACCCATGTCATCTTGCCGGTGCTGGGGTTGACACCGGACTTCCAGGCCTGGTGGGTCACGTACGAGGCGACGGATTCACCGGCGGCGTTCGCGTACACGGTGTTGAGCGTGTGGACGCTGCGCAGGGTGCCGGTACGCGGTTCGAGGACCGTGGGAGCGCCCGAGGCCTCGGCGCGGGAGAGGACGTAGCGGTCAGCCTTGGGCGTGCCGGTGCGCGCGTCGGCCTTGACCAGGGGGTTGTATCCCAGCTGCTGGCCCGTGGTGCCGTTGTAGATGCCCGAGGCCAGGGTGTGCGCTCCCCCGTCGGAGGCGAGGGCGTCGAAGATGGGGGCCTTGCCCCAGTCGCCATAGAAGCCCATGTAGGGCACGGTCAGGTCGGGCTGACCGTCGGTCTTCGAGGTGAGGCGCACGAAGCCGTCGAGGAACGTGCCGTTGGGCGTGTTCTGCGCGACGTAGGAGTCGAAGGCGGCGCGAGGCGTGACGTCCACGCCCACGGTCGCTTCGCTCGAGGCGGGGACGGTGATGGTCGCGCCTTCGCCGGTGCCGCTCACGGCCGCGCCGGAGTAGGCGATGTCCACGCCCTTGCCTCGCCAGTCGGAGGAGTGGCCGGTGAAGAATCCATCCTCAACGAACTCGGAGAGCGCCTGCGTGTTCAGGGCGTAGGTGGCCTCGACGCCGGAGAGGTTGTAGAGGGTGACGTCGAAGTGCCATCCCTTGGTCCCATCCCCCAGGTCGGCCTTGGGTCGGGAGGACTCGGGGGCACCCGCCACGGTCGGGTATACGGACGAGGTCGTGGCAGCCAGGACGTTCGCCAGACCCGAGCCCTGCTTGCGCGGGGAGTACGGGTCGCCGGTGTCCTGGAGCGGGTCAGCGATGGGAGCGGCCGTGCCCATGATGAGGTTCTGGACGACGTCCACCTTTTCGCGTGCGCTCATGGACGCGAACAGCGGATCATTCTGGACGCGCTGCAGGACAACCGCGCTCACGCCCGCCATCTGCGGGGTCGCCATCGACGTGCCGGACATGAACTCGTAGGTGCCTCCGGGCACCGAGGAGTAGATGTTGCCGCCGGGTGCGGCGACCTCGGGCTTGAGGCGCAGGTCGGGGGTGACACCCCAGGAGGAGAAGCTCGACATGGAGTACTTCGAGCTGGGGGCGACGACCTTGCCGGGGGCGACGCTCAGGTGGTGGTCGGCGGCGGCCAGCATGGCCTCGCCGTCCGCCTGCGAAATGAATGCGGCGGGCACGCCGTCCGTCGCCAGGCTCATGACGACGAGGGAGTCACCGGGAACATTGTTGTAGACGATGAAGCCGGCGGGCTTGGAGCCTGCGATGTTGTCGAACTTGGTCTGGAAGGTGAGGGAGCCTCGCTTGACCAGCACGATCTTTCCGGCCAGGCCCTCGGGGTACTTGGCCTTGAGCGCGGCGCCGTCCTCGGCCGAACCGATGCCGCCGTCGACATATTCGAAGGGGCCGCCGGTCAGGTCGGACAGGTCGGGCATCTTCTGACCGTCAGCGCCACCGGCCCGCTGGAAGGGAATGTCGCGGTCGCCGACGGTGAACGCGCTGTGCGCCAGCGAGTTATCGACGGAGGCGACGGAGACCACGGAGGAGTAGGTCGCTGGCTCGCACTGGGTGGAGGAGTCCGGGTCGGACGCGAAGGGCAGGTTTTTGCCGGAGGTATTGCCGTATCCGGCCGTGTAGTGGTTACCGGCTGCCGCGTTGACGGTCACGCCCACGTCCTGCAGGCTCTTGAAGACGGTCGCGTAGACCGAGTCGGCCTCGTTGTCCATACCTCCGAGCTGGCCGAGCGACAGGTTGATGACGTCGGGGTGCAGGATCACCATGTCGTCGAGTGCGGCGAGCAGCCCGGAATCGGTGATGTCGCCCTCGACGCTGCGCGCGACTTTGGCGACGATGATCTGCGCGTCGGGCGCGATGCCGACGATTTCGCCCGCGTTGCCCGCGGCGATGCCGGCGACGTGCGTGCCGTGCGATCCGGCTTGTCCGGTCGGCGAGGCGTCCGGGTCGTTATCCGCGTAGTCGTAGGCGAAGGGGAACTTCTCCGACACGTAGGTGCCGGTCTTGCCGTCGCCCAGCTGGGGGGTCAGGGACGCCACCTTGTCCGCCGAGAGCGCGGGGGTCCCCCCGAGGGCGCCCGCGAACGCCGGATGCGTCATGTCCACGCCCGTGTCGATGACGGCGATGACCTTCCCGTCGCCCTTCTGGGTGATCTGGTCGGCGTGCATCATCAGCTGGGCGCTGAGGTTGGCGGGGTCCTGGGTTGAGGTACGGGCGGAGTTCGTCGCTCCCTCGCCAGCGACCTGGTCGTCGGCATCCTCGACGGGGGTCTCGCGTTCAATGAAGGCGGCCTTGACGCCATTCGCGGCGCGGATCGCGCTGAGCGACCCGGCGGGTGCCTTGAGGGCGTAGCCGTCCAGGGCGTTGTCATACTCGCGTTCTACCGTGGCGGCGGATCCAGGGACGGCCCCGGCCACGGCCTCGTTGATGGAGGCGAGCGCGGAGCTGCGGTCAGCTCCGTCCTGGAGCTGGACGATGATACCGACGACGCGCGCCGGATCCTGGTCGTTCACCGTCGCGTCCGCCTCGAGCGTCGCGGTCTCGCCGTTCTTCGAGGTCAGCGCGGTGTCGATGTCACCCACGGGCAGGGACGAGGCCTGGGCGTCCTGGGTGGGTTGGGGCGCCGTGGGCGTCGGCGGAGATGCAAGGGACGCGGGTCCCGTGACCGCCAGCGCACAGGCGCCGACGAGCGCGAGGAGCGCCGTAGGTTTCTTCGTTGTCATGTGCGTAACTCCAATGTGTCGACAAGCGGCCGCCCTTGGGCGTGAAGGAGACCGCGCCGTGTCGGCCGCCACACCCAACATACATGACAAAAGGCTTATGACAAACTTTGTTTCACATTGGGAAACGATTGAAGAATATTTTACTAATAAACCGGACCCGGGCCTCGAAACGCTTACATAACAACGTTCCGAGGCCCGGGCCGATTCTTCGTCAGACGCCGACGCTCAGATCACCTGACCCGCGCGCCCGACTCATCAAAGACGTAGGTACGTCCATTGATCGTGTGCGTGCCGGTCAGCATCGCGCCGGAGTAGGACAGGTAGTACCAGGAGGAACCCACCTTCACCCAGCCAGTCTGCATGATGCCGTCGGCGTTCATGTAGTACCAGGACCCGTCAACCTGCACCCAGCCGACGGCCATCGCACCGCTGTCGGACAGGTAGTACCAGGAGCCGCGGTCGAGCAGCCAGCCGGTGCGCATGACCTTGGTAGCCGGATCAAGGTAATACCAGGAGGCACCGTCACGGACCCAGCCGCCCGCCAGGGCGCCCTCGGAATCCGCGTAGACCCACTCGCCGGAGGGACGCTGGAGGAAACCGGTGGATATGTAGCCGTTGGGACCGAACAGGTAGTCGGAGCCATTGATCGTGAACCAGCCACCCTTGAGGTAGTCCGTGCCACTCGCGCAGGCGTACCACCAGCCGGTGGAGTCGTGGGCCCAGTGTCCGCCCGTGGGGCTCACGCACGGAGCGATCGGACCCTCGTTGTCGGAAGGCAGGTCAATCGTGACGGCCTCGGAGTGGTTGAGGCCGTAGTCCCACGCCATGACATAGGGGTGGGCGATGATGTCACCCGTGCCACCCTGCGCAGCCCAAGCGCTCTCTAGCTCACCCAGGGCGAGGCTCAGGCTGTAGTAGTACCTACCGTTGTTGAACCACTGATCGGAACTGTTATCAACGACCTCGCGGTAGAACCACAGTCCGCTTCCGGGGTCGTGCACGGTAAAGCCCGCAATGGGCGATTCATCACTGATCTCCAGGCTGAGGGTAGGACCGCCGACATCGGCGAGGTCCACGTTCACGTTTTTCAGAACCGGGGCCTTCGTGTCGACGCGGAAGTCATAGGAGATGGACTGCTCGGTGGTAGAAGGGCCATCGTTGCTAGCAGCAATCGTCAGCTTGTACGTGCCGTCGGGTAGGTTCTTGAACTCGTCGGACATCAGGTCCAAGCCTCTGGACGTATGGCCTTGCTCCACAGCGGTCATGACCCCATTCGAATCCAGGGCAGACTTCCAGTTCTGGTGCGACGTGTAGGAGGCGACGACCTCGCCGGCCTCGTTCGTGTAGGTCGTGGTCATCGTGTGGACAGACCGCAGCGTGCCCGTGCGAGGGTAGACAGCCGTGGGCGCGAACATGCTGTCGGAGCGAGAAATCACGTAATTCTTAGCGTTGGGGCGACCCTCACGCTTCGTCGCATCGTCGAGGGGGTTGTAGCCCAGCGAACTGCCGTTCACCCCGTCGTAGATGCCCGAGGCCAGGATGTGCCCATCACCCTCAGAGGCAAGCTGGTCAAAGATCGCGGGCTTACCCCAGTCACCGTAGAAGCCCAGGTAGGGCACGGTCAGATCAGACTGACCCTGCGTGCGCGACGTGAAGCGCACGAAGCCCTCCAGGAAGGTACCCGACGGCGCATTGTCTGTCACGTACTGGGCGAACGCGGATCCGGGGGTGACGTCGATGCCGACAGCGGCCTCGCCCTTCGCGGGAACGGTGACGGTCGCGCCCTCGCCGGTGGCCGAGGCAGCGCCGGAGTAGGCGATCTCCACGCCCTTGCCACGCCAATCGGAGGAGCGCTCACTGAAGAAGCCGTCCGTCACGATGTCGGAGAGCGCCTGGGAGTTCATCTCATAGGTCGCCGAGGCGTCGGACAGGTTGTGCAGGACGACGTCGAAGTGCCAGCCCTTGGTGCCATCCCCCAGGTCGGCCTTGGGTCGGGATTGTTCGGGGGCACCCTTCACGGTCGGGTACACAGACGAGGTCGTAGCAGCCAGAACGTTCACCAGGCCGGATCCCTGCTTGCGCGGAGAGTAGTAGGCACCAGTGTCCTGGAGTGGATCGACGACGGGGGCGGCTGTGCCCATGATGAGGTTCTGGACGACGTCCACCTTCTCACGATCACTCATCGAGGCAAAGAGCGGATCGTTCTGAACGCGCTCAAGCACGACGGCGCTCACGCCGACGATCTGGGGCGTCGCCATGGACGTGCCGGACATGAACCCGTATGCGCCGTCAGGCACCGAGGAATAGATGTTGCCGCCGGGGGCAGTCACCTCGGGCTTGAGCCGCAGATCAGGGGTGACGCCCCACGAACTGAAGCCGGATATCGAATGCTTGCTGCTGGGCGTGATCGTCATGCCCTCAACGAGGGTCAGGTGATGGTCGGCGGCAGCCAGCATGGCCTGACCATCGGCCTGCGACATGAAACCGGCGGGCACGCTCAGCGTCGACAGGCTCATGACCATGAGCGCGTCGCCGGGGACGTTGTTGTAGACGAGGACGCCAGCGGGCTTGAGGTCTGCAAGGTTCGACACCTTAGCGTCGAAGGTCAGCTTACCGCGCGACACGAGCACGAACTTACCGGCCAGCCCGTCCGGGTACTTCTCCTTGAGAGCTTTCACATCTTCTTCGGAGGCGATTCCACCGTCAACGAACTCGTAGTCGCCAGCGGGCAGCTCGGCGATGTCAGCGATCTTGTCACCGTTCTCCGCGCGCGCACGCTGGTAGGCGACGTCTCGTCCGGCTGCCTTGAAACCGTTGGCCTGAAGCACGTTATCGAGGGAGGCCACGGCAACCACGGGGGCGTAGGAAGCGGGTTCATCCAGGGTCGAGGAGTCGGGGTCGGAGGCGTAGGCCAGGTTCTTACCCGAGTTGTTGCCGTAGCCTGCGGAGAATTCGTTACCGGCGGCCGCGTCGACTGCGACCCCCTTCTCCTGCAGCGTCTCGAAGATTCCCGCGTAGACGCTGTCGGCGGCGTTGTCCATGCCGGCTGTCTGGCCGAGCGAAAGATTCACGACGTCGGGGCGCAGGACCGCCATGTCATCCAGGGCGGATAGCAGCGCGGAGTCCGGGATACCGCCGCGGTCGCGTTCGACCTTCGCGACAATGATCTGCGCGTCGGGGGCCACGCCCATGATCTCACCGGCGTTACCCGCGGCGATACCGGCGACGTGCGTACCGTGGGAACCTGCCGGAGACGCGTCGGCGTCATCATCCGCGTAATCGTAGGCGAAGGGGAACTTCTCAGAGACGTAGGTGCCCGTCTTGCCCGCACCCAGCTGCGCGGCCAGGGAGGCCACCTTTCCCGCATCCAGGGCGGGAGTCCCGGACAGGGTACCGGCGAAGGCCGGGTGGGTCATGTCCACGCCCGTGTCGATGACGGCAATAACCTTGCCCGCGCCCTTCTGGGACACCTGGTCGGCGTGCATGATGAGCTGGGCGCTCAGGTTGTCGGGATTCTGGCCCGCCAGGCGCGCGGCCGCGAAACCGCCCTCGGCGTCGGTCGTCACGTTATCGTCGACCTGAATCTCACGCTCGAGGAACGCGGCCTTCACGCCGCTCACGCTGCGGATCGCGTCAAGCGACCCAGCGGGGGCCTTCAGCGCGAATCCGCTGAAGGCGTTGGTGTACTCGCGGCTCACCTCGGCGGAGGCACCCGGGTCAACCCCAGCCACGGCCTCGTTCATGGCGGCGAGGGCGGCAGCGCGGTCGGTGCCGCTCGCCAGCTCGACGATGATGCCGGCGACGCGCGCGGAGTCCTCAGCAGCGGAGGCCTGGGTCGGCGCAGCGGCCGGGGTCTGGCCGCTCTTCGAGGTCAGCGCGGTGTCGACGTCGCCGACCGGAATGATCGGTTCGGTCGCGGACGGCGCGGGCTGTGGGGTGACGGGGGCGGGGGCGGGCGGTGCCGCAAGGGCAGCCGGAGCCGCGACCGCGAGCACGCACGCCCCAGCGAGCGCAAGCAGCGCCACTGGTTTCTTCGGTGTCATAGTCGTAAAACTCCCATGTGTTGATGACAGACCGCACGGGCGCAGTACAAAGTCCGACCCGTCGGTCATTACTTCGTAGGGTACACGACACAACACGCGAGTTTGACACCGTTTCACGGATGACACAGCACCCGCCCACAACCAACGAGGCCTGAGCCCGGAAACGCTGTCGCACTAGCGTTCCCGGGCCCAGGCGGTATGTTTCACGAAGAGGACGTCAGATCACTTGATCCACTCGCCAGATTCGCTGAACTCGTAGGAGTTTCCATCGATCGTGCGGATACCGCTGTACATCGCACCGTCGGAACCCAGGTAGTACCAGCGGCCACCGATCTTGACCCAGCCGGTCTGCATGGCACCGTCGTTGCCCAGGTAGTACCAGCGACCATCGCTCTTAACCCAGCCGGTCTGCATGGCACCGTCGTTGCCCAGGTAGTACCAGCGACCATCGCTCTTAACCCAGCCGGTCTGCATGGCACCGTCGTTGCCCAGGTAGTACCAGGAGCCTTTACCGCGCACCCAGCCGGAGCTCATGTAGCCGTTGCCATCGAAGTAGTAGTAGCGACCATCGATGAGGTACCAGCCGTTACGTAGGTACGCACCGTTGTTGCACTGCCACGCCCAGCGGTAGCCGTCGGTCACCCAGCGCCCACCCATGGAGGGGCTACACACGTTGCCGCCGTTACCGCCGTCATTACCGGGCTGATCGCCGGTGTTTCCACCGTTATCGCCGCCGCCGTTACCGGGCTGGTCCCCGGTGTTGCCGCCGTCGTTACCGGTAGCCGTCCCGATCGTGATGGCCTTGGAGTGGTTGAGGCCGTAGTCCCACGCAAGCACGTAGGGCTTGTTGTTGCTGCCGCCGCTCACCCTGCTCATGTCGACGGTAGCCGTGTAGTGGTAACGACCGTTCGAGTAGGTCTGGTCAGCGTCGTTACGGATGACGTCGCTGTAGATGTACTGGCCGCTGTTCGAGTCGTTCACCGTGAAGCCAGCCAGCGGCGACTCGTCGCTGATCTCCACGTTGAGGGTGGAACCCCCGTTGCTCAGCGTGGCACGCTCGACGACGGGCGCCTTGGTGTCAACGCGGAAGTTGTAGGTCAGGGACTGCTTCGTCGGCGAGGGGCCGTCGTTGGTGGCGGCAATCGTCAGCGTGTACTTGCCGTCGGGCAGCCTCGAGTACTTGTAGTCGTTGAGGTTGATCGAACGCGACTCGTGGTTTTCCTCAACCCAGGTCATCCGACGCTCGTCGGAGTTATACACCGACTTCCAGTTCTGCGTGGAGGTGAAGGAAGCGACGCTCTTGCCGGCCTCGTTCGCGTAGGTCGTGGTCATCGTGTGGACGGACCGCAGCGTGCCCGTGCGAGGAGTGATGGCCGTGGGCGCGCCCGAGGCCGTGGAACGGGAGATCACGTAGCGGTCAGCGTTGGGACGACCCTCGCGATCCCTGCCCTTCACGAGGGGGTTGTAGCCGAGGAGGCTGCCGTTCTGGCCGTTGTAGATGGCCGAGGAAGCAGCGTGGCCGTCACCCTCGGAGACCATCTGATCGAAGATCGAAGGCGTGCCCCAGGATCCGTAGAAGCCCAGGTAGGGCACGGTCATGTCGGACTGGCCATTCGTGCGAGCCGTGAAGCGCACGAAGCCGTCCAGGAAGGTGCCCGAGGGGGCGTTCGCGCTCACCCACTGGGCGAACTGGCTGCCGGGGGTGACGTCGATACCAACGGTGGCCTCGCCCTTGGCGGGGACGGTCACGCTATTGTTGGAGAAGGAGACGCTGACGCCCTTGCCGTTCCAGTCGGTGGAGCTGCCGGTGAAGAGGCCGCCCGAGATGTTCTCAGACAGGGCCTGAGCGGAGAGATCGTAGGTCGCCGCCGTGCCGGACAGGTTGTGCAGGGTGACGTCGAAGTGCCAGCCCTTGGTGCCATCACCGAGTTCCGCCTTGGGGCGGGAAGAGTCGGCAGCACCGTTCACGGTCGGGTACACGGACGAGGTCGTGGCAGCCTGAACGTTCACGAGGCCTGCGCCCTGCTTACGCGGGGAGTAGTAGGCACCGGAGCCGGCGTTCGGATCGGCGACGGGGACAGCGGTGCCCATGATGAGGTTCTGGACGACGTCGGCCTTCTGGCGCGCGCTCATCGAGGAGAAGAGCGGGTCGTTCTGAATGCGCTCAAGAACGACGGCGCTGACGCCGGTGATCTGCGGGGTCGCCATGGACGTGCCTGACATGTACTGGTAGCCGCCGCCGGGCACGGAGGAGTAGATGTTGCCACCGGGGGCGGTCACCTCAGGCTTGAGGCGCATGTCAGGAGACACGCCCCACGAGCTGAAGTCAGACATCGTGTAGGCACCGCGACCGTTCCGCGCGTTTTCGATGGAGGCCACCGACACGACGGGCGCGAAGGTGGAGGGTTCACCCAGGGTCGAGGAGTCCGGGTCGGAGGCGTAGGGCAGGTTCTTGCCCGACTTGTTGCCGTAGCCGGCTTGGAACTCGTTGCCTCCAGCAACGTCGAGAGTGATGCCCTTCTCCTGCAGCTTCTCGTACACGCCCGCGAACAGGGTGTCGGCCGCACTGTCCATGCCGGCCGTGCGGCCGAGGGACATGTTCACGACGTCAGGCTTAATGTCCGCCATGTCGTCCAGGGCTCCGAGCAGCGCGGAGTCGGGGATGCCGCCACCGCGGCTGCGCGCAACCTTCGCAACGATGATCTGAGCATCGGGGGCGATACCCATGATTTGATCACCGTTGGCTGCGGTAATGCCGGCAACGTGCGTGCCGTGGGCACCCGCCGGGGAGGCATCGTTGTCACCGTCCGCATAGTCGTAGGCGAAGGGGAACTTCTCGGACACGTAGGTGCCGCTCTTGCCCACCTGCTGCGCCAGAGCAGCGCCCTTGGAACTGTCGATTGCGGGAGTTCCGTGCAGGGCTCCCGAGAACGCGGGGTGGTCCATTTCCACGCCCGTGTCGATGATGGCGACGACCTTGCCTTCGCCCTTCTGAGTAACCTTGTCAGCGTGCATCATGATCTGCGCGCTCAGGTTATCGGGGTGCTGCGAACGTGACGCAGTCGTTGCGGAACCGCTGCCTGCATCGTCAGAGTCGCCGTTTGCATCGTCGCTGACTTGGGTCTCGCGATCAATGAAGGCGCTCTGGACACCGCTCACGCCGCGGATCGCATCCATCGAGCCGATGGGAGCGCTCAGCGCGAAGCCCGTAAAGGTGTTGCTGTACTCCCGCGACACCTCAGCCGAGGCATCCGGGTAGGCCGCAGCAACAGCCGCGTTGATAGAGGCGAGGGCGGCGGCAGTGTCGGTGCCGTCCTTCAGCTGGACGATCATATCCACGACGCGCGAGGATCCGTCATCGGTGGAGGCCTGAGTTTCCCCATCAACCACCTGCTCGCCCTCCTCTGAGGTCAACGCATTTTCAGCGTTGCCCACGGGCAGTTCAGGCTCGGGCTCAGGCTGCGCGACCACTCCGGCTGCGGATTGCGCAGCCTCGGGGTCAGAATCAGCCTCGGGTCCATAAGACCCGGGCAGCGCAAGAGACGTCGGCAGCGCGACTGCAACCGCGCATGCGCCGGCGATAGCGATGAGTTTCGCCGGTTTCTTCAGTGTCATATGTCTAACTCCAATGTTGGCGTCTGGGGACCCTTACAGGCCTACCTAAAGTCTGACCTATTGGTCACCCGGAATTAGAGTACAACACTTATCGCAGAATCTGGAAGTCCTTTTGCAAAATCCCGACACTTTTTCAACGACAAGGCCTGGGTTCGGTGATGTTCTCACGAAGCACCATCGAACCCAGGCTTTGTGCGGTCTTCTCCCCCTCACGTCACCCGACTAACGCGCCCGAAGGGTCAAAAGTATAGGCGCGCCCATTGATCTTTTGCACACCGGTCAGCATCACCCCATCGGACCCCAGATAGTACCAGGTGCCCCCCTGGTTGAACCATCCAGTGCACATCGCTCCAGTTGAGTCCAGGTAGTACCAGGAACTGCCGTACGTGATCCATCCAGTGTGAATGTTGCCGGAAGCTCCCAGATAGTACCAGGAACCGCGCTCGAACAACCATCCGGTGCGCATGACCTTCGTGGCTGGGTCGAGGTAATACCAATGGGGTCCTCCATACACTCCATCACGGACCCAGCCGCCCACCAGAGCGCCCTCGGGGTCCGCGTAGACCCACTCTCCGCTCACACGCTTGAGGAACCCGGTCATCATGTAGCCGGACGGACCGAATTGGTACTCCGAGCCATTGATGGTGAACCAACCCGCCTTCAGGTAGGTCACACCGTCCGCGCAGCGGTACCACCAGCCGACGGAATCCTTCACCCAGGAACCACCCGCAGGATCGGCGCAGGGAAGCCGGACGTTCGGATTGTTATTGGTGGGCAGGTCCAGGGTCACAGGATCGGAGGGGTTCAGGCCGTAGTCCCATGCAAGCACGTAGGGGTGCGAGACAACTCCCCCGGTTCCGCCCTGATTCTCCCACGCCTGCATGATCGTCATGATGGGCAGCTCCACGTGGTAGCTGTAGGCCCCATCCTCGCCAACGCTGCCCTCGCTGGGGGTGAAAATGTGGCGGTAGAACCACAGGCCGTCGACAGGATCGTGCAGGTCGATGCCAGCCAGGGGCGAGGCATCGGTGACGTCGAAGGAAATGACCATGTCTGGCCCCTCACCCCCGTACGTCAGGTTGGAGATGACGGGCGCGGTCGCGTCGAGGCGGAACTTGTAGGAGATCGACTGCTCTGCGCTTGACGGCCCGTCGTTGCTCGCCTCAATCGTCAGCGTGTACTCACCGTCGGGCAGGTCCTTGTAGGCGTCAGAGCGTGCGTCCAGCGCGGTGGGCTCGTGGTAGGCCTCGACCCACGTGTTCTCTTCGGTGCTCGTCAGATACACGGACTTCCAGTTCCGATGGTTCGTGACGGAGGAGACTTTCTCCCCGGCCTTGTTCGTGTAGATGCTGGTGAGCGTGTGGACGCTGCGCAGCGTGCCCGTGCGGGGTTCGAGGATCGTGGGCGCACCTGGAGCCCCGGAGCGCGAGATGACGTAGCGGTCGGCGTTGGGCCGACCCTCGCGTGCACCCACCTTGATAAGGGGGTTGTAGCCGAGCTGATTGCCGGTCGCGCCATTCACGATCTGTGAGGCGTGAGTGTGCCCGTAGCCCTCGGAGGCGAGTGCGTCGAAGATGGCCGGCTTGCCCCAGTCGCCGTAGAAGCCCAGGTAAGGCACGGACAGGCTGGGCTGGCTCTCGGTGCGCGAGGTGAAGCGCACGAAGCCATCGAGGAAAGTCCCCGAGGGAGCGTTGTCAGCGACATACTGGGCGAATTCGGACCCGGGGGTAACGTCGATGCCAACGGTGGCCTCGCCCTTCGCGGGCACAGTGACGGTCGCCCCCTCCCCCGCTCCCGACGCCGCGCCGCTGTACGACACAGCCACGCCACGGCCTCGCCAATCCGAGGAATGCTCCGTGAAGAAGCCGTCGTCGATGATCTCGGAGAGCGCCTGGGAGGAAAGCTCATAGGTCGCTTCCGCGTCGGACAGGTTGTGCAGGACGACGTCGAAGTTCCAGCCCTTCGTGCCATCCCCCAGGTCGGCCTTGGGCCGGGAGACCTCGGGGGCACCCTCGACGGTCGGATACACAGACGAGGTCGTGGCCGCCAGAGCGTCAACCAGGCCAGCGCCCTGCTTACGCGGAGAATACAGCACCCCGCTATCCTGAGCCGCGTCGGTCAGGGGGGCGGGCGGTGCCCATAATGAGATTCTGGACGACATCCACCTTCTCACGCGCACTCATCAAGGCAAAAAGAGGATCAGACTGGACACGCTGCAGGACGATCGCACTGATACCCGACATCTGCGGGGTCGCCATCGAGGTGCCCGAGGTCTGCTCGTACGCACCGTTCGGTATCGCGGAGAAAACGTTGCCACCGGGCGCAGCGATTTCAGGCTTGAGGCGCAGATCTGGGGAAACGCCCCACGAGGAGAACTCCGAGGCCTCGTAGACGGAGGACTGCGGCAGAACCTGGCCCTCAGCCATCGTCAGGTGATGATCAGCGGCCTCCAGCATGGCCTGGCCATCCGCCTGCGAGATAAACGCGGCGGGCACGTCCTGGGTCGTCAGGTTCATGATGATGAGGGAACCGACCGAAACGTTGTTGTAGACGAGGACACCCGCGGGGTGCAGGTCGTACAGGTTCTCGACCTTCTTCTGGTAGGTCATGTTGCCGCGCGAGACAAGCGCAATCTTGCCGGTGAGGCCATCCGGATACTTTTCCGTGAGGGCGGCCACGTCCTCCTCGGAGGCGAATCCCGCATCTACATACTCGTAGGTGCCGGCGGGCAGGTCGGAGAAGTAGGCGACCTTCTCGCCGTTCATGCCGCGCGAACGCTGGTAGCCGATATCCTTCCCGGCTGCCGTGAAAGCATTGCGGATGAGCGCGTTCTCGACGGAGGCGACGGCGACCACCGAGGGGTAAGTCGCGGGTTCGTCAATGACCGAGGAGTCGGGGTTTGAAGCATAGGGCAGGCCCTTACCAGACATGTTGCCGTACCCGGTCGAAAAAGCGTTGCCCGCAGCCGCGTTGACGGTGATCCCCGCCTCCTGCAGCTTCTTGTAGACGGTCGCATAGACCGTGTCCGCCTCGTTATCCATTCCGGCCGTCCAGCCCAGCGACAGGTTAATGACGTCCGGATGCAGGATCAGCATGTCGTCGAGTGCGGCCAGCAGAGCGGAATCCAGCAGCGCATCATCCTCGGTGCGCGTTACCTTTCCGACGATAATCTGAGCGTCCGGGGCGGTGCCGACAATCTTGTCGGCGTTACCCGCCGCGATACCCGCGACGTGCGTCCCATGGAAGCCCGACCCTCCCTCGCGCGGCGAGGCATCGTTGTCACCGTCCGCGTAGTCGTAGGCGAAGGGGAACTTCTCATTCACATAGACGCCGGTCTTCCCCTCCCCCAACTGGGCCTTGAGTTCATCCACCTTGTCCTCCGACAGGGCAGGTGTGGCCGTGAGCGCGGGCGTGAACGCCTGGTGCGTCATGTCGACACCCGTGTCGATGATGGCGATGACCTTCCCCTCGCCCTTCTGAGTCACCTGGTCGGTGCGCATCATGAGCTGGGCACTCAGGTTTGCGGGATCCTGCCCCTCGATCTGCGAGGCCCTGGTGCCGCCCTCCGCGTCAACGGCGGCCGCATCACTGACGTGCCCCTCGCGCTCCAGGAAGGCAGCCTTGACACCCGCCACACCGCGGATCTCCTCCAGGCTGCCGGCGGGGGCGCTCAGCGCGAAGCCATCCAGGACGTTGGCGTACTCCCGCTCCACCCAAACCTGCACTCCTGGAAACGACGCAGCCACGGCCTCGTTCACGGTCGCAAGAGCAGCGCTACGATCAATCCCTTCCTCGAGTTGCACGATGACGCCGACAAGTCGCGCCGAGTCCCGGTCGACGACTTCGGCAACCTCCGGTGCCTGCCCGTCCTTCGAGGTCAGCGCCGTGTCAAGGTCACCGACCGGCAGGGACGAGGCCGGGGTATCCTCCGCGGGAACCGGACCCGCGCGCAGCGGTGAGGCCACGGACGCCGGACCCGTAAACGCAAGCGCGCACGCACCGACAAACGCCAGGAGGACAGCTGGTTTCTTCATTGACATAAGCCTTCTCCAATTAGTGTCACAGACGACCACTGCCAGCGTGGGCGCTCCCACGTCGCAGCCGCCTAGCACAACGCTACTGGAAAAGACGCGACTGACAATCTTCAGATTGCTAACGAAACAATTAAGACGATCTGAAATGTCAAAAGGGCCGGACCCGGAGACGCTTAGGTGTGATGTCCCCGGGCCCGGCCCGTGTTGTAGAGGCGATCAGGTCACTTGACCCATACGCCGTTGGCATCCAGGTAGTACCAGGTGCCACCCAGGTTCAGCCAGCCAGTCGCCATCGCGCCCGAGGCCTTCAGGTAGTACCAGGTGCCACCCAGGTTCAGCCAGCCAGTCGCCATCGCGCCCGAGGCCTTCAGGTAGTACCAGGTGCCACCCAGGTTGAGCCAACCGGTTGCCATCGCGCCCGAGGCCTTCAGGTAGTACCAGGTGCCACCCAGGTTGAGCCAACCGGTTGCCATCGCGCCGTTGGCGTCTAGGTAATACCAGGTGCCACCCAGGTTGAGCCAACCGGTCGCCATCGCGCCGTTGGCGTCTAGGTAATACCAGGTGCCACCCAGGTTGAGCCAACCGGTCACCATGTAGCCGTTCGCGTCGTGGTAGTACCAGGTGCCGGACTCCTCGACCCAACCGGTCCGGACGTAGCCGCGAGCATCGAAGCGGAAAACGCGCCCGTCAATCGTGGCCACGGTGTCCTTCGGGTAGGAACCGTCAGCGTTGCGGTACCACCAGCCGATTGTGTCCTTTTCCCACGTGCCCGTGGGTGCGGGCTGAGGCTGCGGGTCCGGCTGGGGCTGCGGATCAACCCACGGCGCGGGAGCGGTCGCATCCTGCTTGACGGACTTCACGACGACAATCATCGTCGCCGTCGCCTCGGTTCCGTCGGCCAGGGTGGCGGTCAGGTTGACCTGATCCCAGTCAAGAGAGTTACCGCCGGTAATCGTGGCGCTCTTGCCGTCATCGGCCGCCTTCAGAATGGCCACACCGTCGTACTCCAAGCCCCAGGACAGGGTGGCATCCTTGAACTTTTCGGGCAGCAGCGGCTTGAGGGTGACGGTCTCACCCTCCGCCAGGTCCACGCGGAGGTGATTGACGGCGATCTCGTCCTCGCCCAGCTCGGTGACGCAGACGTTGACAGTAGCCATCACCGGATCGAAGACCATCGGATCCGCGTAGTCGGCGACAGCCCGGACGTCCGAGCAGCCTTCCTTCTGAGCAGTCACGAGGCCCGACTTTTCATCGACATTCAGGACGTCGATGTCGTCGCCGGACCAATTGATCTTGGTCTTATTTGCGTTCTCAGGCTGGTGCGTGACACCGATGTTCGTCTGCTGGCCGACTCGCAGGTCAAGCTTGCCGGACTCGATGCCGAAGTCAAGCGAGGTCATGGCCACGGGTTCGAGGGCCACATCGGCTCGCTTGGAGGGCAGGCCATCACTGCCCCACGCAACGAGCTTAACCGTAGCGGGCAGAGCATCCGTGTGGCCTGCTTTGGTCCAAGCGGCCTGTATGTCGGAGAACTTGATGTCGAACGTGTAGCGGTGGACACCGTCAGCCGAAACATTGCCAGGGAAGTCGACGACGCGGCGATAGAAGATCGCATCGGTCGAGGGGTCGCGCAGGTCGATGCTGGACAGACCGGGGATATCTTCGACGACGAAGGAGACCGAACCGCCGAGACCTTCACTGGTGGTTTCGACGTCGGAAATGGTCGGGCCGTACATGTCGGGGGCGGGCGCCGCGAACGCGGGGGCACCGAAGGCTGCACCGGACGCCACCATCGCGCCGGTCGCCAGGGTCGCCAAGAACGCCCTGTGAACTAACTGGGACATACTCACTCCAATGTTGATTCAACGGACCATACCGTATGGTTAGGCTTGGGATCCGCATAATGAACACTACTGCGTAAATGGATACCTAGCAACGCGTTACTGACTTACCATCATGTAGTCACAAGTTAATTTGCGGTATTACTAATAATAGTTTTGCGCGCTTTTTGGCAGTTTTTCATTGGGAACCTGACCGATGAACAAATGTTCTACACCCGCCGCACGTTTTCTCACACACACTTTCCTTCAATCCCTTAACATCTCAATGAAAGTATCACCTATTTGCTCGGTAAGTCTGCGGGCGATCTGAAACTAACAAGCACAAAATGATCCGTCACCTGCGCATTTACGATCATTTTGCGATCCCACACCTGTCAAACACTTCGACTGCTTGGGGCCCGGGGACGAAATTGGTGCCCGGGGGCGGCAGCAGGGCCTGGCCGGGCTTCGAGATCGACCACTCCGAGCCGCAGGCTCGCGGCACGCTTACTGTCGGTCGGACAGCTTCAGGTTCGCGCGCACGACAATGCCGATACGTTCAACCATCGCATCGTCCACCCAGCTACCATCCAGCGCAGCCAGGCGCGGGTGCACGGGTGCCTCGTCGAAGAGGCGATCAAACCCGAGGATCGCGCGCCACAGGGGGATGAGTTCCTCATGGTAGGTGTGCCCGTGCCCGCCGGGCGCGGTCCCGGCGACGGGCAGGTCGGCGAGGATCTGGATGTAGGTGGCGAAGCGCGTGAACTCCACGTCCCGCGAGACGTCGCGCCCGGCTCGCTCGCGCAGCCAGTCGGGCTGCATCCAGATGAGCTTGTTGTTCCACCAGACGACCGGGTCGGAGGGGTGTTGGGCGTAGACGATGCGCGGGAAGCCCCACGGGCCGAGTTCGCGCCCGTACAGGTCTGTGCGCAGGTCGGAGGGTTCGTTGACGAAGCGCACGCGGCGCCCATTGTTGACGACGGGCGCGACCTCGGGACTGCCCGTGTGCCTCGCGGCGGTGAGCGCCTCGTGCATGGGGGTGAAGGCGGGGGTGCCTACCCACAGTGCGCCGTCCACCTGGGTGAGCGCGTCTTCAACGGAGGAGAACACGGACTGCGACGCGAAGGCGCCGAGGGACTCGCCGCAGACGAACAGCGCGGGGCGTGAGGCCTCGTCCATGAGGTCCAGCTCGGCGCGCACGGCGGCGAAGAGCGCGGCGGAGGCGTCCTGCGCGGGCTCGAGTCCGGCAAGCCAGTTGAGCACGGACGGCACGTAGGAGTATTGCAACGAGGCCGTGGCGCAGTTTCCGCGCGTAAGGAACTCGAGGGGCTGGACCTGCCATTCGTCGACCCACCCAGAGCCGGTCGACGCGGCGATGAGGATGACGGCACGATCAAAGGCGCCCGTGCGGCGCAGCTCGGCGACGACGGTCGCCGCGGCCTGCTCGATGCCGGTTCCACCCGTGGGCATGCCGGAGTAGACGCGGATGGGTTCCATGGCGTCGACGCCGCACACTTGCGCGATGTCGCGGCGCGAGGAACCTCGCCCGAGAAAGACACGCCCCTGCCCGCCGACCGATTCCCAGGTGACGGGCGATGCCGGGGATGCGGAGCGCTCCGGGACAGTCGGCTTGTAGATGCCGCGCGCGGTGCGCATGTTCAGCTGCTCTGCTTTGCGACGGAAGAAGCCGATGCCGCCGCGCAGGATGACTTTTGAGGTCAGGAAAAAGATGATGACGAAGAGGATGGCGACGCCCGTAATGATGGCGGCGGGTCGGGGCATGAAGCCCGCGAGGGTCGCGATGAGAATGCGACCAAGATGGTTGAAGGCGCGCACGATCATGAGCAGTGCCCAGGCGACGGCGATTGCTCCCGCCGTCCCAAGGAGGTATTCGCCGATGGTCTCCCCCGGCATGTTGACGAGTGTGGCGGCGACGCGGTCGCGGCGATACGACTGGATGACAGCGTAGAACCACCAGATGGCGAACAGGGCGGCGGCGGCAACGCGGAAGCCAATTTCGGCGGGATCGGAGGCCCTGACCGTCAGCCCAGTGAGGCGGATGACGAGCAGTCCCACGTTCTGCACGACGAGGCCGGCGACGTAGCCGCAGGCCACCAGGATGCCGGAGGCGACCGCGTGCCACGTCCACGAGCGCGCCATGAGCGAGGGGGACACACTCACCGCATACATGGCGAGCGCCGCAATCACTCCCAGGAACGACAAACCCATGACACCCATTGTGCCAGGTGGTTGGTACCTGCTCAGGACTGGGACGAGGCCTGGGCTGACTCCCGCGTGTACACTTGCCCGGATGCACCTGACAAATGGGTCAGAGCGCGATGCTAACGGCCGGGATTTACGCGCGCGAAATGGACGAGAAAAGGGCGGAATAACGGCGTATTCTTGCCACCAGGTTAACGTTTCATCTACAATGAAAATGCTATTGGCGGGAGGTGACAATGTCGCTATTCGAGGATGATCCCGGCCTGATTCGCCGTCAGGAAGGTCAGGTTCGAGAGCAGGCAGAGCGCGCCCACGCAATGCGTCGACGCATTGAATCTATCCACGGGGTGGGTGTCTCACCTAGCCGGGGCGTGACGGTCACCGTTGACTCCGCAGGTACCCTCCTCGCCCTCGCTATCGACGATGCCCCGACTGAGCTGTGCGACGCCATTGTTGCTGCCTATGCGGCCGCGCGCCGCGACGTCGGCGAACAGGTTATCACCGCCTCCCAGGACGCTTTCGGCGAGTCCTTCCCGGGCATCGAGCGCTTGCGTTCGCTGTACGGTGTTCCCTCCCCCGACGTCCCACTGGCCGAGGCCTCGGATCCCCGGGTGCATCAGCGGAGGCTCTGAGCGTGTCTGAGCAATTTCCCGCCGATCCGGCGGCCATTACGGCGCACGCTCTTCGGATTTTTTCCTACCAGAGCGACCTTGAGCATGCCTCGGCGACGCTGCGTCAGGCGTCCGCCTCTGACGGCGCGTTTGGCCTCATGGCCGGTCCTCTTATTGCACCGCTGTTTCAGCTCGTGGAAGTGGGCGAGCATCTCGCGATCAGCGGCGCTGAGTGCGCCCTCGACAAGCTCGGTCAGACGCTCGTGGCCAGCGCGCGCGCCGTCCAGGTGGGCGAGTCGTCGCAGGTGACGATTCCCGAGGCCGGGGCAGCCCTGTGGGGAGACGGTCGTGACAGCTGACATGCGCCCTGTGGCCGCACGGGTGCCGGGTGATGGTTCGGCGTTCCCTCAGGCGGGTGTTTTGGATGGAATCGCGGCACTGAGTTCGGCGATCGTCGACAAGTCGTGGGTGAGCGGTGACCTTGCTGGCGTCGCTATGGGAGCTGACATGCTTCCCCCCACGCCCGATCCTCGTGCCACCCTCATCTCCTGGGGGATGGGGTGGGTCTTCGACCTCATCGCGCCTTTGAAGGGGTGGCTGATTGAGCTGGCTGGGGACGCCGACCAGCTGCGCACCCACGGGCGTACGTGGAGGAACGTCGGCGCACTGCTGGAGGCCACGGCGCACAACATTGATGACGACGTCCGGCTCTCCTTCCCGGATGGCGCGTTCGCGGGTTCTGCCGTCACCTCGTATCTGGCGGCGTCGGGAGCGACGACCCGCGGCATCGGCATGACGGGGGCGTTGTCGCGCGCGGTGGGCACCGCCTACGACGTGTGTGCCGTCATCATCCAGTTCGTGTACGACTTCGTGCGCGACGCGATCAATCAGGTCGTCGAGGCCATCACTCCCTACGCGGTCGAGCTAACCTCGTCCTTCGTGACGGCGTTCCCCCTGGTCATGGCGCAGATCGCTTCGTCGGTCGGGGCACTGATCGAGGGGGTGGCTGCGCGCATCATCGCGTTGAAGGAATCGCTGTCGAACTTGGGCGTGAAGCTCTCCGGTGCCGACCAACTGCTGAAGTCTCTGAAAGAATGGCTGCACAACCTCTCCCACGGCGGCGAGCCGATGGGCGGTCCGTTCGCCATGGCTTGATAGCCTCGCAGTACATGCTCGCGCCGACGCGTGGCGGCCTTCCACAGAAAGTGTGACATGACCCAGGACTTTGAAGAGAGCGCACGCAATTTCCTGTCGCTCCTGAACAAGCTGCCCTCCACACCGTCGATCACGTTTCGAGGCTTCGTCGACACGTCCGTCACCCAGGCGCGCATCGTCGTCTCCCCGGCACTGACGGCGACCTCGCATAGCATCGCGATCGCCACGAACAACCTGCGCTGGCCGCATGTCGGCGTGGTTGTGGGCGCGAATGGACGCGACTTGACGGCCCTCATGGCGGGGGCACCGACTGTCAACCTTCAGGAGGTCACCTACCTGCCGGGTACCTACTTCTGCCAGCACCCCGCACAGGAGTTCGCGGGGGTCACGATCCAGGTCTACGAGGAGATGTGCGTGAGCGAGGATGGCACGTCCCTGAACACCGCTCGGCCTCTCGACTCGTGGGATCCGATCCTCGCGGTCCTGGAACCCGCGCTGCGCGACGCCCGCGCGCGCTGCCTCGCCCTGCCTCAGGGGGCCTCGGACCGTTTCCTGGTCCCCGTCCAGTAACGACCGCCAGCGGTCGCCGGGTCGACAGCGCCACGCAGCGCGAGATTACCTTCCAGTAGTTTCAGGAGCACGCGGTCGCACGAGTGCTCACTCGGACGCAGATTCCCCCATCCACACGAGGGTCGTGTACGGGATAGCAACGTTCTCCCCCGGCGCGTAACCGAGGTGCTCGTAGAGGTACCAGCGCAGGTTCGCCTGCATGCGGTCGCGACCGGCCTGCGAGGCTCGGATGAACGAGGAACGAGTGGTCCCCAGGGTGAGGATCTGTTCGGGGGTCATGATGTCCTCCCATGTGACCTGGGTGAGGCGCATGGGCGTGAATCCGCCGCCGGGCGTGGGTCGACGGTCGGGCCGGTGCACGTCGCCGGAGCGCATGATGCGCGTGAGCCGGTGCACCCACGGGATCGACACGTCCATTTGGTTCCACACGATGCCGAGCGTGCCCCCGGGCGTGAGAATGCGCGCGGCCTCCCGGCCCGCTAGCTCAGAATCAACCCAATGCCAGGACTGAGCAAACACGACGATATCGAACGCTCCGTCCGACAGTCCCGTGTCCTCGGCGACACCGCCGTGCCACGTCACGCCGGGAATCGACGAGGCCTGGGCGCGCATCGCCTTCGAGGGTTCCACCGCGTCCACGACGGCACCCGCGCGCGCCAGGAGCTCACTCATCTTGCCGGTGCCGGCACCGATGTCGGCGACGCGCAGCGGCGCGGACGAGGTGGGGATGGTGGGAGCGGGAACGATGGAAGCAGCCTCGACTGAGGGCGAATCGGCAGGATCGCCAGCGGCAGGCTCGATACCCCCCGTCACCCCACCACACGACCGAGCGGACGCCAGCAGCGCGGCCACGGCCTCGTCGGGGTAGGCGGGGCGCACGGAGGCGTATGCGCCGCCCTCCCCCACGAAGGGATTCGCCTCCAGAGAAGCGGACGCTGCGTTCGATATTGTCATAGCATCCTTGTTCCCACACGCATCTGATCCAGCGAATCTGACCGTGGCCTCGTCCCCGGAAGCACTCACAGGAGCGAGCTCCACAGTCGGCACACGTTGTCAACGTAGTGCACGTGCCAGGGCTGATCGCGCCACTCGCGGTAGGTGAGTTCGCGCGAGCGCTCACGGTTGCGTTCGTCGTTGCCGCGCAGCAGCTCAACCAGGTACGCGTCGTCGGCGATGAGCGTGATCTCGTAATTCAGGCCGAAGGAGCGCACGTCCATGTTGGACGAGCCGATCGCGCACAGGCTGCCGTCGACGATCACATACTTGGAGTGCAGCATAGTCGGCTTGCGGTACAGGTGGATGCGCACGCCCGCCCTGAGGAGTGCCCCGTAGTAGGAGCGCTGTGCGTGGCCGACCAGGAACTGGTCGAATTGCTCGGAAAGAAAGAGCTCGACCTCGACGCCGGATAGGGCGGCGTTCGTCAGCGCGGTCATGAGGGCCTCGTCGGGGATGAAGTACGGACTCGCGATAGACACGTGCGTGCGTGCCGATGACACCATGTGCACGAAGGCACGCAGGTTGGGTTCGCCGCGGAACGCGGGTCCCGACGGGATGATCTGCATCGACGAGGCCGGGGTGTCCTCGCGCTCGTCCTCCTCCCGCGCGGTGGGCGGGGTGAGGTCGGCGGGGGTCAGGACTTCCTTGCAGGCGTAGTACCAGTCGAGGGCGAAGACGGCCTCGATCTGGGTGACGATCCGGCCGGTGAGGCTCACGCTGGTGTCGTCGTAGGTGATGCCGGCTTTCTGGAAGGAGGGCGTGTCGTAGTCGGGGGCGACCAGGTTGTGGGAGCCGATGTAGGCTTCTCGCCCGTCGACGACCAGGAGCTTGCGGTGGTTGCGCAGGTCGGGGCGGCGAATGTGTCCGCGCAGGGGCGCGAAGGGGAGCATCTGGTGCCAGAGGATGCCCATGTCATCCAGGCGACGCCGGAAGCGCCTGTGCCCAGGTATGGTGCGCATGCCGTGGTGGTCGACGAGGAGACGCACGGTGACGCCGCGGGCCTTCGCGCGCTCGAGGGCCTCGTAGAAGGGAGCGGAGTATTCGTCCCAGGAGGTCTGAAAGTAGAGGGCGTTGACGTGGTGGGTAGCCCGATCAATGCTGGCGGCCATCGCACGGAAGGTGTCGGCCGTCTCGTTGTGCAGGGCGACGACGTGGCCGCAGGAGTCGGGGAAGCCGCTGAGCGAGCCGGTCAGGCGCATGAGCGAGGCGGTGTCGTCGTCGGAGCCGTCGGGGGTCTCGTAGGCGGTCGGCTCGGGCTTGGCGGAGTCTTTCAGGATGGCCTCGACGAGGGCGCTGGCCTCGGGGTCGTCATCGAGGCGTCGTCCCATGGCCCACCAGGAACCGAAGATGAAGTAGAGGGGCACTCCAAGGAAAGGCCACAGGAAGATGAGGAGCAGCCACGCGGTCGACGTGGAGGCGCGCCGGTGTTTGGGCACGACACCCAGCGCCACGATACGGATGGCGAATTCAACGGCTCCAAGGAGGAGCCACGCCCACAGCGGTGGTTCGGGGTGCGGGGCAAACATACACCTATTTTACAAAGCGCCCTTTGTCCTGATCAGCCCAGCGTTGCCAGTGTGGCGCGTAGGTCGCTCCGTCGCGCGCGAGGGCCCGCCTGCGGCGTTCGTCCTCGCCGGGGTCCTCGATCCAGATGGACAGGTCGGCGTCGGCGTCCCACGCGCCGCAGCCTTCGATGATCGTGGGGGCCACGGGCACGTCTACAACCACCCCGGGCGCGTCGGCCTCCCAATCCCAGGCCTCGTACGAGGACGGGCACCCGGCGCGCAGGTCCTCGCAGATGCGCCGCGCAACCTGCGCGCCGGCCGCCAGCCCGTCCCACCCCGGGTACCAGTCATCCAGGTGCAGGACCTGCCAGCCCGGCAAGAGAGACACGAGCGCGGCGGCCAGCGTGGACTTGCCCGAACCCGAGTACCCGTCGATTGTCACGACGGGGACGCGGCACGGCGTGATCACAGGATCGGCGTAGGTGCCGCTCCCATCGGGGTATGCCTCGCCGGACGAGGCCGGGGCAGCCTCGTCGATCAGCACGCGCAGGCGCGGAACGAGGCCTCGCGCGGCCTCGTCGGGAGCGAGGGACACGGGGACGGTGACCCGCACTCCCCCGCCCAGCGCCCCTGCGGACGCACCCTCCTGGCCGTTCATCGTCCCACCAGCGCGAAGGTACCGGCCCAGACGCTGAGCGCCAGCGCGATGGTGGGAACGGCGATGGCGACCGCCATAAGAGCCGCGTCGGCGGCGCGCAGGCGCGAGGGGCGCGCCCAGGTGCGCGCGCCGGAAGCACCAAAGCCCCTCGCCTCCATCGTGGTCGCGAGTTTGCCGGAGCGTCGCAGCGCAAACACGAGCAGCGAGAAGGAGCCGCGCAGGAAGGAGCGGATGCGCGAGGCGTCGCCCACGCCTCGGGCGCGGCGAGCTCGCTCGAGGGCCTTCCAGTCGGCAGCCATCAGCGAGGTCATGCGCGCACCCGCAAGCGCGGCCAGCACCGGTCGGGCGGGCAGGTGCAGGATCTGTGCGAGGCCGTCGCCCATGTCGGTCGGGTCGATGCGGTCGAGCAGGGCGATGGCAGGGACGACAAGTGCGCACATGCGCAGGGCAATGCCGAGGGCCAGCCACATCGAGTGGTCGGAAATCGCCGCCGGCCCAAAAGACCAGTAGACGTGCCCGCCGGGCGCGGCGTAGAGCAGCATCGAGAGGGCACCGAGGGGCGCGGCGACGAGCAGCGGCGTCGCTTTGAGGAAGAAGCTGCGCGCCGACACACCCGACAGAGGGATGAGGGACAGCTCGAGCGCGAGCGCCACGCCCGCGCTGACCGGGTCGATGGTGATGAGCAGCGGCGTAGTCGCCACCAGGAGGGCGAGCACGCGGGCAACGGGATTCGTGCGGGTCAGGAGGCCGCGACGGGGCGCTCGGGCCGAGGCGGGCGCGCCCATCCGTGCGGCACCAGAGGTCGCCGCACTGTCAGACACCTCGCCCGCAGGCGCGTCGTCCGCAGGCACCTCGGTACCCGTCGAGTTGCCGTTCGCCGCCGCGTCGGCGCTGTCGCCAAATTCCGACCCGGCACTCGTGCGGGACGCGCGACCCGAGTCGGCCTCGTCAAGTGGGGAGGCGAGCGCAGACTCGGCGCAACCGCGCGGCTCTCCCCTGCCTCGGCTCCCGAGCAATCCCAGGTCGACGACGCGCTGGCCCATCGCGGCCACGAACGCGGGGTCGTGCGTGATCGACACCAGGGTGACGCCGCGCGCGAGGGCGGCGCGCAGGAGGCGCACGAGGCCCAGCCACGTGCCGCGATCCTGCCCGAAGGTTGGCTCGTCGAGGATGAGCAGCTCGGGGGCGCTGATGAGCGCAGTCGCCACCGACAGGCGGCGCTTCTCGCCGCCGGAGAGCGTCATGGGGTTGGCGCGTGCAAGGGTGGTGAGGCCCAGGGCCTCCATGTGTTCCTCGACGAGGGGGACTATCTCCTCCTCACTCATGCCGACCGCGCGCGGGCCGATGGCGAGTTCCTCGGCGACAGTGGAGGCCAGGAACTGGTATTCGGGTTCCTGGAAGACCATCGACATGCGGCCCAGCAGCTGCTTGCTCGACCACTCGTGGGGGTCGCCGCGCGTGCCGTCGGAGGTCTCGACCTCGACCGTACCCGCGATGGGTTTGAGGAGGCCCGCGAGGGTGAGCGCGAAAGTGGACTTGCCCGCGCCGTTGGCACCCACAATGCAGGTGGACACGCCGCGCTCGAGCGTCAGGTTGATGCCGCTGCGCACGGGGGCATCCTGGTCGTAGCCGATCGTCAGGTCGGTGACGCGGGCGATGGGGGTGTCCTCGGACGAGGCCGGGGCGGACTCGGGCGCGGGGCCGACCTCGGCTGCCACGTCGTCCCCGGGCAGCCAGATACCGCGCTCGCGCAGCGCCTCGCCTTGCTCTTCGAGGACCTGCCTCAGGGGGCCGTCGGCGGCAATGCGACCGTCGGCCACCACGATGACGCGATCCACGAGGGAGGCCCACACATCCACGCGGTGCTCAACAACCACCAGGGTCGCGCCCGTGCGTTCCACGACGGAGGCGACGACGTCGCGCACCTCGGAGACGCCGCTCGGATCCAGGTTCGCGGTCGGCTCATCCAGGATCAGCAGGCCCGGACCCATGGCAAGGATCGACGCCAGAGCCAAGCGCTGCTTCTGCCCGCCCGACAGCTCCGTCGTCGAATGATCAAGGGACACGTCCAAGCCCACCGCGCTCAGGGACTCCTCCACGCGAGGCCAGATCTCCTCGCGGGGAACACCCACATTCTCCATGCCGAAGGCCACGTCATCGCCCACGCGAGCCAGGACCACCTGGGCCTCGGGGTCCTGCATGAGCAGGCCCACACGGCCCCTGGCTTCCGCCGGGGCAACGCCGTCCACGGTGAGCGAACCCGAGGCCTCGCCCTCCTCAGCACCGCCCAGCAGGCCCGCCAAGCCACCCATCAGCGTCGACTTGCCCGAGCCAGACGGCCCGAGCACCAACACGCGCTCACCCGGCGCAATATCGAGATCAACACCCGACAGCGCGGCGTTCTTACGCCCAGCGTGACGCCATCCCCATCCGCGCGCGCGCACGCGCGCGCCCGTCCCCTCACCCAGCGGCACCTGGCCATCCGGGGAGGACACGGGGCGGGAGAAAGCGGAGGAGGCCTCGTTCATGGAGCGGGAATCAGACAAGCTCACGCGCTCCGCGTCCCAAAGCGAAACGATCCAACGCACCCGTCTTCGCCAGCGCGTTCGTCAGCGCCCACGCGAGGACGCCGGCCAGAACGATGCCCGAGAGCGCTCCGGACACCAAGTAAATGGCGTTGTAGAGCGGCCCCTTCTCGAGGTGGCCGTAGAGGAAGAGTTCGAGGGCCCACTCGCAGGCGAAGGATAGCGCGCCGGCAGCGGCGACAACCCACACGTTGAAGCGGCGGTAGGCGAGAAACGCGAAAACAATCTCGGCACCGATGCCCTGCGCGAGGCCCGAGTACAGTGTCTCGACCGCCCACTGCGAACCCAGTCCCATGGAGACGGTGGCGGCCACCAGCTCCACGAAGAGCGCAGCACCCGGCTTACGGATGATGTAGCCGCCAAGCGTGCCGCCCAGCAGCCAGATGCCCGTCGCAAGTCCGTCCAGGCCGGGGGTTATGGCCTTGAGGCCCTCCAAAGCGGCATTACCCACCTGGTTCCACGCGACGAAAATGAGGCCGCATGCGACGCCCAGGACGGCGGCGGTGACGATATCGATGACCCTCCAGCTAAGGGACCGAGCAGTGGTAGCCATGCGAGAATACTCCCTTCGTGTTGCACGGCGGCCACGAGGGAAGAGCCTTCCTACGCCGGTATGATCCGGATCAGGTTCTACGGTCGGGGATGGTCCCCTCTCAGCTCGCGTCGAGCTCCCGTGGCACAGTGGTGAGCATAGTCACTTGGTATTTATCACGCTACTCATGCAGGTGAGGCCCCTGATGGGGACCCTCGCCCGTACCGCCGTCGCCCAGGACGCCACGCGCCGCGCGACGCAGCAGGAAGTGACGGTTCGCGAAGGCCGCGCCCACGATGAACGCGATCCACACCAGGGAATAGACGAGGCCAGGGCGGGTGTCGTCCCACATCGCCAGAATAAGGCCCATGGCCCCCATGAACGCCAAGACCACCCACGCGCCAACGGCACCGCCGGGGGACTTGAAGTGCGATTCCTTGTGCAGGTGGGGGCGCTTGCGCAGATAGACCAGGTAGGACACGACAATGACGACCCACACGCCCATGAAGAGGGTGGCCGACACCGAGGTCACCAGCGTAAAGGCCGCGGAAATCGAGCCGCCCGTCGCCATGATGACAATAGCTGTCAGCAGGCACACGCAGGACAAGAACAGGGCGTTCAGCGGCACGTGATGCTTCGACAGGCGCGCGAAAATGCCGGGTGCCTGCTCCTGGCGGGCCAGACCGTACAGCATGCGCGACGTCGAGTAGATGCCCGAGTTCGCGCTGGACGCTGCCGAGGAGAGCACGACCAGGTTGACGATCGTGGCTGCCGCACCCAGACCCGTCAGGGAGAACATCGTGACGAAGGGGGATTTCTCCGGGCTCACCTGATCCCAGGGGGTCACCATCATGATGGCCGCGAGGGCCGCCACGTAGAAGAGCATGATGCGCACGGGGATCGAGTTGACGGCCTTGGGGAGAGTGGTGTCCGGGTCGTCGGTCTCGGCGACCGTCGTGCCCACCATCTCGATACCGATGAAGGCGAAGAGCGCGATCTGGAAGCCGCCCAGGAAACCGGTGAATCCGTTGGGGAAGAAGCCGCCGTGGCTCCACAGGTTCGAGACGGCTGCGGCGGTCCCTTCCTCGTCGACCGTGCCCATGGCGACCATACCGAAGCCGACGACGACCAGGGCGATGATCGCGATGATCTTAACGAGCGCGAACCAGAATTCGGTCTCACCGAAAGCCTTAACTGTCATCGCGTTGAGAGCGAACAGCAGCAGGGTCGTGGCGGTGATGGGGATCCACGCAGGCAGGTTCGGCCACCAGAAGTGCGTGTAGCCGGTGATGGCGATCATGTCGGCGACGCCGGTGACAACCCAACACGCCCAGTACGTCCACCCCGTCACGAAGCCCGCCCATGGGCCGATCAGGTCGCGCGCGATGTCCGCGAAGGTCGCGTACTTGCGATCCGACAGGAGCAGCTCGCCGAGCGTGCGCATAAACAGAAACAGGACAGCACCAATGATTATGTAGACCAGCAGGATCGATGGACCCGCGACGGAGATCGTCTTGCCCGAACCCATGAACAGGCCCGTCCCGATTGCACCGCCGATCGCAATCAGCTGAATATGGCGATTCTTCAGGTTTCGCTGGAGCTTTTCGCCGCCCTCCTGACGGGGCTCGTCGTGCACGACTGGCTCGCTGCTCATTCGTTTTCCTTTCCGCTGGTACCGCCTACAGGCAGAGTTTTGCGCGGTCTTTGCGTGCGCACGGAGCACACTTGACCCTCCAACGCTACCGCAACGGCCCGCCCGCGACCGAATCGTGGGGATGCATGGCACACAACGCACAGCGGGGTTAGGTTAGCCTCATGACACCTGACACGACGCACTCCCCCGCCCCGGCCTCGTTCCCCCTGGTTTCGACCGCGAACGTGCCCACGCAGCGCGCGGCGCGTTACGGCAAGCAGCTCGTGACACACATGGCACACAAGGTCACCGGCGAATGGAACGAGGAAACGGCCAGCGGCTACCTCCTCTTTGACCGCGAGGGTCCCGCTGTCGGACGCTTCGACGTGAGCGCAATGCCGTCGACACTGATTCTTGAGCTGCGCACGACCCCCGAGCGCGCTGATCACCTCGAGCACGTCGCGGGCATTCACCTGGCGCGATTCGGCGTGCGCGACGCCCTGACCATCTCGTGGCGGCGCACCGACGGCAGCGCCGGCACCACGCAGGGTCCGCTCACCCCCGACGAGGTCGAGGCCCACGCCCGCGCCAAGAAAGCAGCCTGCGAGGCGACGCGCGAGGCCGGGCAAGCGGAGTAGTCGCGGCGCTCACCGCGGACTAGGCGCGGAGCAGCGGAGTAAGCCCACGTTGGATCAGGCGCGACGAACTAACTAGCACCGGAGCGACATCTACAAACACCCCATCAATTCTGCACGTAATTACCTGAGGGCCTGACGCGTCAATGCCTCAAAACCGCGGAATTTCAACGTTCTGACTTAAAAAGTTGAAACACTCTCAGGGGAATTGCATGCGACTTTGAAAAGGGACGCACAATCGAGGGAGCATCGCACCTCTTACTGGGATCCTGAGCGACGCCGCCGCAGGCTCTGCACTAGTTAGGGAGCATGACACCGTCTCCCAGCTAGTGCGATGCTCCCTAAACAGTGCAACACCGCTGAGGAACAAGCCCAGACACGGCGGGACGACTATCGAGGCAAACAATGCACCACTTGGGTAGGTATGACGCTACCTAGCGCACCGCGCCACTTGCTAGCTAGTGCACTGCTCCCCGAAATGGCGCAGCGCTTCAGAGTCACAAGCTCCACCATGGTTCGCGCAGCAATTCCTACACCCGGCACTGCACCCGTTACGGGACGCTACACCCGATCAGAACGGGCGCACTGCCTACGGATCGGGTGCAGCACCCATACTCACAAGCGCAACCGCGGACCAAACCGGTCGGTATCGTAGGGTGTCAGCAATTTTCGTGTAGCGGTGATGCTGGTTGGAGGCTGGTCATGGGGTGTCGTTGGATGCTTGGTGCCCTGGATCACACTGCAATCATGGCGGGGTTGGAGGCGGGTTTGTCCCACCATTGTTGGGATGCGATTGATTGATTGAAGCGCCCCGACATTGATGATCGGAAAATCCCGGACAACTGCCCCAGAGCCACCCTCGGCTACCGCACCCCCACAGAAGCATTCAACGAACTCATTACTACCACCCATTGACGCCACCCTCCTTTGAGACGATCAATAGCCCCCGCTTCAATGCATGTACAGGCATCTCCCTTGCCCCGACAGATAGCATCAACGTCACTGGCCACACGCTCACAACAAACCCCCGCAGCCGTGAGACTGCGGGGGTTCACAGTCTGGCAATGCGCCAACTACGAGCACTTCACCGGTGAAATGCTGCAACGGCGAAACCTCGACGACACCAGCAGATGCCGAAACGACGCCAATCCGCCGCATCCAACGACCCGTTGACGGCGAAACCTCACCGACATCAACGGATGTCGGCTCAGAAACTCAGAAGCTCAGCGGCCCTCAAGGTAGCTCTTCGCTGCGGCCAGGACCTGCTCCCACATGCCGACCGCATCCTCGTACGCCTGACGAGCCACGGCCTCGTCGTCGGAGACGGACGCCAAGCCAGACTCCTCGACGTGGATGCCGACGCCGCCGCGCTCCTCGGACAGAGAGATCTCGACGCGGGTCGCGTACTCGTCGGGCAGCTCATCGTCGGCCAGCGGGTACCAGCGGAAGGCAACGACATCCATGGGGTCTTCGTCGGCCTTCTCGATCAGCCAGTCGCCAACGTCCGGGTCGCTCACGCGGTAGATGCCGTCGTCCCCGAGGCTCACCTCATGGTCACCCAGCGGGCCATCGTTGACCCACCAGCCCGGCTCCGACACGAGCGCCCACGCGGCCTCACTGTCACAGTCCACGACGACGTCGGTCTCGACGCGGTCCAGCTCGTCCTCAACGTCACCGTCAGAAGTCCTGTCAAAGATGCTCATACCTCAACGGTACCGGCTCGCACGCGCTCCGTCACGCGAACGAGGTCACAAAATTGCTGCCGATCTGCGTTCGGATACGACGAGGCCGTGGCTGGCTCCGCCGGAAAAGCAGAGTCAACCACGGCCTCGTGTCAAGAGGCGTGTTCAGACCAGGCGCGTGATGCGGTAGCGCCAGTCGATGGGACCGGCCTCAAGGGTCTCCACGCGGTAGTGCTGCTCAGAGTTCTGCAGGTGCGCGAACAGCGGCTCGGGCTGGTGGGGTGCACAGATCTGGAGATTCTCGCCCACAGGCAGGTTGTCGACCGCGGCGAAGAGGACCGCGTGGCGCACGACGTGGGGGATCGAGTGAATGACAAGCTCGTCCGCGCCGGGGCGGTGGATGACGCCAGCACCGCCAGCGTGGACCTTGCCGTGGCCGCCACCGTGGCCATGGCCGCCGCCGTGACCACCGCAGCCGCAGCCGCCCGCCGTGGAGGCGATGGGTTCAGCGGCCATCTCATAAGGGCGCTCGGCGGGGGTCTGCGCGGGTGCCTCGGCCTGTGCGGCGCGGCCGTGGCCGCCGCATCCGCAGCCAGTGTGCTCAGCAGCGGGGGCCTGCTGGGCGACAGCGGCCTGCTCGGCGCGCTCCTTCTTGCCTTCGCCGCCGCAGCCGCACCCGCAGCTACCGCCCTCGGAGGGGACGGTGTTGGCGTTGACCAGCTTGAACATCTGACGATCAGTCATATCTTTTCCTTATCCTTCGGCCCGCAGGGCCACTTCAGTGAACCTTATCCAGTGTAGGCGCGCCTCAGCCGAGCACGCGCGTTCACTTAATGAGGAACTCGGCCTCGACCTCGACGCTGACGTTGAGGGGCAGCGCGGCAACGCCGACGGCGCTGCGGGCGTGCTGGCTGCCGAAGATCTCGCCGAACAGCTCGGAGGCACCGTTGATGACGGCGGCCTGCCCGTAGAAGTCGGGGCGCGAGGACACGAAGCCCACGACCTTGACAACGCCCGCGAGATTGTCGATGCCGCCCGCGACGGAGGCCGCCGCTGCCAGAGCGTTAAGGGCGCACACGCGCGCTGCGTCCTTGGCATCCTCGGGGTCCGCGCCATCCTCGCCGACCGCGCCGATGCACACCGGCTCACCGTTCACGACGGGGATCTGACCGGAGGTGCGCACGACGCCGCGGTCGATGACGGCCGGCACGTACGCGGCGACGGGCGTAGCGACGGCGGGCAGCTCGAGGCCAAGCTCGGCGAGCTTCTCGGAGGGGAGCATGAGGGGTCCTTTCGTTCTGATTGACGAGGCCTGGGCCTCGTCCTCTGGTTCCAGTTTAGTTGCGCTCTTCCAGGGGGTGGTGAGCGAGGGTGCTGTCGTGAGATCCCGGTGCCGACCTCGTCCGCCTCCTCGGCACCTGCGACTGTGCCCCGCGTGCTCGTGAGCGCGCGGGGCACAGATTCTTGGAGACGTCAGTTCACACTGACTTTGCGGCCACAACGACTGTCGAGATCGGGCCTACACCCGGGCCGACTGGCTTCCAGCTCCAACCGACCGTCGGGGCTGGAAGCCGATCAGAGATGGCCGTCAGTTCTGGGGCGCAGCCAGGGGCTGGCCACCCTCACCCGGGCCACCAGCCGGGGGTTGGCCACCTTCACCCGGACCACCCACCGGGGGCTGACCGCCCGGACCTCCGGGTCCCATACCGCCGCCCATGCCGCCGCCCTCACCGGCGGTCGCCTCAGTGGCGCTTCCATCGACGCTCACTGTATAAGTGGAGCCGTTGGTCATGCCGGAGGTCGAGTAGATGACGTTGCCGAAGGCTTTGAGCGAGGTGTAGGTACCCAGGACGGTGCCAGAGGAGTCGGTGACCGTCACCGTGGATCCGGCAGACCCGGTCGCGGATGCGGAAACCCAGCCCTGGCCGTCGGTCGTGGTCGGTGTCTCCACCATCTCGTTGGTGGCGAAGGCGATGACCGTGCCGCCCGTGATGCTCATGGCACCGTTGCTGTCCAGGGCGCCGTTCGCGCCGGACGCCGGGCCGTAGACGGTCGTCGTGCCGCCGCTGATGGTCAGCGAGCCGTTGGAGTCGAGGCCGTCACCATTCGCGTTGACGGTCACGGTTCCACCGGTGATGGTGATCTGCTCGCCCGTGTCTTCCATGGATCCGCCGCCGTCACCCGGGCCTCCGGGGCCCATGCCGCCGGGGGCCATCGGGTCGGTAGCCGTGGTTGTGTCGGTGCTGGTCGAATCGGAGCTGGACTCGGCGACGGCGGCCAGGCCGGCCTCGACAGTAATCGAGCCCGAGGCGTTGATGCCGTCGTCGCTTGAGGTCAGGTCGACCGTGCCGTTGGAGATCGTGATGAGGCCGCCCTCGAGGGCTTCGTTCGACTGCGTGACGGTCACGTTCGCGCCGTCCAGGACGGCCGCGACCTCGGTGTGCACGCCATCGTCGCCGGAGGCAGCACTGATCGTGCCGGAGCTCAGGCGCAGCGCACCGTTGGAGTGGATGGCGTCATCCCCAGCGTCGATGGTGGTCGTGCCGCCGTCGACAATGATGTAGGTCTGAGCCTTGATACCCTTGGCCGAGCCCGTGGAGGGCTTGCCGGTCGAGGCACCCCCACCCGAGGTGATCGACAGGGTGCCGCCGCTGATGATCGCGTCGGTGTACGCGTCGATGCCGTCGCCGCCCGAGGTCAGGGTGACGGTTCCGTCGATAATCGACACGTAGCCCTTGGTGTCGTCGTTGTCCTGGTCGGACTTGAGGGCGTCGCCTCCGGCGTTCACGGTGACAGTGCCGCCCGCGATCGTCAGGGAGTCCTTGCCGCGCAGACCGTCATCCGAGGCGGTCGCGTTGATCGTGCCGCTCAGGACGTACAGGTCATCCTTGGAGGTGATCGCGTCCGACGCGCCGGAGGTCACGTTGAGCGTGCCCGAGCCGGTGATCGTCAGATCCATGTCGGTGTAAATTGCAGCGTTCGCGTCCTCGGTCCCCGTGTAGGTGCCGTCGGTGACCGTCGAGGTGCCTTCAAGGGACAGGACGAGGTCGTCACCGCTGGTCGCCTCGATTGCGGCACCCGTGGACGAGGTGATGGTCGCGTTGTCGAGGATCAGGACGACCCGGTCCTCGGATCCGGCTGCCACGACGACCTTACCGGTGAAGGAGCCGCTGAGCTTGTAGACGCCCGCCTTGGAGATGGTCAGCACGCCGTCGCTCACGCTCGCGACGTCGGACGAGGAGGTCGCAGTCGTGCCGCTGAGCGTCACGTCGGCGGCGTCCGAAGCCTTCCAGTCACTGTCCTTCACGTGGGAGGCCTTCGCGTTCGAGGCCAGGGCGTCGGCCGCAGTGGGCGGAGCGGTCGTGTCGCCGTTGGTTCCGGCAGCCGCGACGGCCGCGGTCGCGCTCGTCGCGGTGGAACCAGAGGAGGCCGCGCCCGAGGAGCTGCAGGCACCCAGCGCCAGCGTTCCGACGAGGGCGACCATGCCGATCGTCCGGGCGGGAGTCCAAATTTTCTGAAGGGCTTTCATTGCTATGTCTCTTTCATGCAATTAACGCTTGTATTTCTTATGCTCAGCGCTTGCGTGTCGTGTGCTATCTATGACTCGCGCGCCGGTATGAGGTCGTTCAGGCAGCCATCGCGAGGGACTCCTCGCGGGTGAGCTCAGGGGCCTCGACGTATTCGGGAAAGTAGCGGCGCAGCGTGCGGTACCACTTGTTCGCGGGCAAGTCGTGCATGGCAGCCATCGCGGTCCCGTACTTGGAGATCTTGACGGGTCGCACGCCACCCTCCCACAGGAGGTGGTCGACGATGGACGGGGTCGCTCCCGATTTCGTTTCGATGATGACCAGGTCGGGGCGTGCGACCTCGGTGCCATCCGTGCGCAGCGAGCGCCACGTCAGCTTTGTATCCACCGTCGCGCGGCCCGCGCCACCGGGCAGGAGCAGGGTGTTGCGCTCGTAGGTTCCGGCGAGCACAGGCTCAAGCGCAGGAACCAGGTGGCCATACCCCGTCTTCTCAACCTTGCTCGTGACCCAGGAACGGCGCTCACCCGCGAGAGGGACCCCGGCCTCGTGCTGCTGAATCGGCATACGCTTCTTGACGGTCAGTCCGCGCGGTCCCCGGGTCTTCACCTCGAGGAAGGAAGTGCCGGTGGACAGGTAGGTGCGGGCGCGGACCTTGAAGCGGCGGCGGCGCTTGAGGGCGGTCAGCAGGTACGAATCCATGTCGGGGGTGTCGTAGTAGGTGGACGCGTAGCCCTGGGACACCTGGCCGGCGATTTGGAGGACCAACGCGTCCTCGGGGAGCCGGCTCAGAATCGCCAAGGCCGTGGCTGCGTCCAGCGCGTACTTACGGTCCACGCGAGTCAGCATCGCCGCACGCTTGTTGAGGTCGTCGAGGCCGATCACGTCAAGGTCGGCGAGGAGCGAGTTCAGGGTGGCGTTCATGAGTCGTGTCCTTAGTAGAGGTGGTCTGCGGGGTGGTGGCGACGAGGCCGGGGCCGAGGGTGCTGCTAGGGCGGGCTCGGGTGGCAGGTCGGCGGGTCAGGCGACCTTGAGGGTCAGGCGACCTTCGAGCGAACGTCCACGAGAGTCAGGTCGTTCACGAGGTCAAGCTTGACGACGTTGACCGAGGCGACGGACGCACCGAGGCGCTGCTCGAGGGCGGCCTTCAGCTCCGCCGGGTCGGCAATCGCGCGGTCCAGCTGCACAGTCTGCGAGGTGTAGCGGCCGAAAATCAGCTTCGAGTCACCGAAGGCGAGGGCCACGAGGATCAGGGCAATGAGGCCACCCAGCAGCGGGGTCACCGCCGAGGACATGCCAGTCAGCAGGCCAAGAGCCAGCGACGCGAAGTAGTAGGCGATTTCCGTCTGCGAAATCTGGTCGGACCGCAGTCGGATGATTGAGAGAACACCGAAGAGTCCGAGGCCGAGGCCCGCGCTCACGGTCGAGTTCGCGAGGATGATCGTGACGGCGAGGACGCCGACATTCACACCGAGGAAGGCTGCGACCAGGTCGGCGCGGCGGTGCCGTGGGAAGTACAGGCCGAACACGAGGGCGGCCATGGCGACCAGGTCAATGGCAATCAGGATCAGGGCGGTCATTGGTGTCTCCTTTTGTCGATGCACCTATTTCCCCACGCAACCCTATGAAAAACCTATGAACACCTCATTCGTGCCTTATGACTTTCCTGGGAAAATCCTGAATATTAAACTCACCCGCGCACCGCGGCGTGCGCTGGCGCACAATGTAACCTATGAGCACCCGACCTGGGGCCATCGGTGCCCCCACTGACCAAGAACTGCGCACACTCACGGAGGAAACCCCGGCCTCGGGGCCAGCGCGTTCCGTGAAACTCCTGGCCGCCATCGCAACCTTCGGATCCCTCCTCTTCGGCTACGACACGGGCGTCATCGCGGGCGCACTGCCATACATGTATATGCCGCACGCGGCCGGCGGACTCGGGATCAACGAACTCGAGGAGGGCCTCGTCGGCGGCGTCCTCGCCATCGGTGCAGCGATCGGCGCGATTGCCGCCGGGCGGCTGTCGGACCGCAACGGGCGACGGCACAATATCCTCCTCCTCGCCCTCGTGTTCATCGTCGGCACGCTCGGGTGCACGTTCGCGCCGAATGTCTGGGTGCTGTACCTGTTCCGTTTCGTGCTCGGCCTGGCGGTCGGTGGCGCGTCGGCGACCGTGCCAATCTACCTGTCCGAGTCGGCACCCACGCGCATGCGCGGTGCCCTGGTGGCGCTCGACCAGTTCATGATCGTGTTCGGCCAGCTCCTCGCCTACTCGATGAACGCGGCGCTTTCCCACGCGCACGGCGGCCCGCGCGTCCTCGTGAGCGCCGACCCGTCAGGCACGCTCACGCCTGGCCAGTGGTACTCGTGGGACGAGGTCTCCCGCGTCGCGACCGCCGTCGTCTCCGAGGGTGACGGCTCGGCGTGGCGGTGGATGCTCGTGCTCGCCACAATCCCCGCGGTGCTCCTGTGGGTCGGGATGCGCCTCATGCCCGAGTCGGGACGCTGGTACGCGTCGAAGGCTCGTTATTACGAGGCCGTGGGTGCCCTCAAGCGGATCCGCGACCCCCAGCGCGACGACGTCGCCGCCGAGATCAGCGAGATTGTGGCCCTGCACGCCGCCGAAGCCAGCCAGGGGCACTGGACACTGCGGCGCACCGCATCGGTCGCATGGACCAGGCGGCTCCTGTTTATCGGCATCGGCCTGGCGTGTTTCGACCAGCTGACAGGCATCAACACCGCCATGTATTACCTGCCCAAGATCCTGGCGGCCGCCGGCTTCAGCTCCGCCGACTCCATCACCCTCAACGTCATTACGGGAGCCGTCGCGTGCATCGGCGCGGGATTTGGCCTGTACCTCGTGTCGAAGCTTGCTCGCCGCCACGTCGGCATCTACCAGGAAACGGGCGTCACCCTGTCCCTATTCGCCCTCGCCCTCATTTTCGGACTCGGCATCGGCCCCTACACGCTGGCCGACGGGAGTATTTCGCCCGAGATTCCTTCTTATCTGCCGTGGCTGGTCCTCGTCCTCGTGTCCCTCTTCGTGTTCGCCAAGCAGTCCGGCACCGTCAACTGGGTGCTGGTCTCCGAGATCTTCCCCGCCCGCATCCGCGGCGTCGCCCAGGGCTTTGCCGTGGGCTGCGGCTGGATGATGAACGCAGTCGTCACGTGGCTGTTCCCCATCATGATCGGCCACCTGGGTGCCACGTGGACATACATGACCTTCGGCATCATCAACGTCGTCGCTCTGTGCTTCTACCTGTTTATCGTTCCCGAGACCCGGGGCGTCTCCCTGGAGCAGTTCGAGCACGACTTCTCAAGGCGCTACGGGGTGTAGTCGCTTCCCTGCTGCGTGCGAGGCCCCGCGTCCCTACGGACGCGGGGCCTACTTTACCGACGAGACCCGTTTTCCCGCCGACGCGGAGCCTGCCCGCCCGCGAGATCGCCACACGCGAGCCTGCGGCTCGGAGTGGTCGATCTCGAAGCCCGGCCAGGCCCTGCAGGCCCCGCGTCGGCGGTAACGTCCGATACGCCCACGGCTCAAACCTCGCGTGGCGTACACACACGCCACAACGCCGGTAGCACACTGGTCACATGACTGACGCCCCCGCTCCCACAGCCCGCACGAACGAGCCAGCCCAGGCCTCGTTCCTCCCGCCCCTCGCGATCACCGGCGCATCCGGAAACGTCGGCGGCGTGGTCGCCCGACTCCTATCCGAGCGCGGCCTACCCCTGCGCCTGCTCGCGAACACGCCGTCGCGCGCGCCCAAGCTGCCCGGCGCGCGCGCCATCCAGTGCTCGTATGAGGACACCCCGGCCTCGCGCGAGGCCCTCACGGGCGTTGACGTCCTCTTCATGGTGTCCGCACCCGAGAGTGAGGACCGCCTGGACAAGCACATCGCGTTCGTCGATGCGGCGGCCGCATCCGGGGTGTGCCACATCGTGTACTTGTCGTTTATGAACCCGGCTCCCGATGCAACGTTCACGCTGGCGCGCACACACTTCCACACGGAGGAGCACATCAAGGCGTCGGGCATGACGTACACGTTTTTGCGCGATAACTTCTACGCGGACTTTTTCGTGGCGCTGCCCGATGAGGAGGGCCGCATCCTCGGGCCCGCAGGCGACGGGCGAGTCGGCGTGGTCGCACGCGAGGACGCGGGGCGTGTGGCCGCGGGTGTCTTGACAGATCCTGCACGTTACGAGAATCAGACCCTTGACGTGACGGGCCCGGAGGCCCTCACCCTCGACGAGATCGCCGCAATCCTCACCCGCGTGCAGGGACGCCCCGTCACGTACGTGCGCGAAACCGTCGAGGAGGCGTACGAGTCGCGCAAGAAGTGGCCGGCCGCCCAGTGGCAGTACGACTCGTGGGTGTCGACCTACACGTCGATCGCGCGCCGCGAGATGGACGTCGTGTCCACGACCGTGCGCGATGTGACGGGCCGCAACCCGTTTACCTTCGAGGAGGTCGCCCGGGCGGCGCTCGTGTCGGGCCGCTGACTGCCGCGGTTGTGGCTTGCCCCGGCCTCGCTTCTCTTCTCAGCGAACTGCGCGGCGAGTACATCAAGCGGGGCCTGGACCCGAAGAACCTATCACGAACCATCGAGGACGCGGCCACCGTGTGGGAGCCGATCCTACCGTGGACGTCGGCGGGCGCCTACATGGCCGGCACCCTGGGCGTCGCCACCCTGGCCTACCTGCCCTGGGCGATTTCTAACTGGATCGTCATCTTCTTCGCCCTCGTGTGGGCGGCCACGGGCATCGGCATCGCCAAGCTCACGCCCGAGGAGCAGAAAGCCCTCGAGGCGGAGGGCTGAGCGGTCATTGTTGAGGTGGGGCCCCCGGATGGGGGTCCCCACCTTGCGCATGTAGTTGAAGTGTCCAGCCGGCTGTTTCGCAAGTAAGCCACAACCCAAATTTACAGGTTGAAGGCCGTCCGCACGAACAACCAGCGGTAAAACAGAGCCTGCAGGCGAGCTGACGAGCGACGTGAGGTGGTTTGTGTGGACCAAGGCGTCAGGAGCCTGCGCTCTTGTCATTTACTCACAAGCGCAGCATCTGACTTGTATTCCTTCGAAGGTGTGTCCTGCCGCGTATGCAACAGAGGTTACCGACTATTATTGGCATCATCACAACAGAATTGAGGGCGCAGACTCCTACGAGAGAACGACATGTAAGACACACAAGAACAACGTTCAAAATGTCTTGACATGCCAGTGCGTGAGCGCGAGCAGGTTCCATCGCCCTCTTGGACACTTTCAAGGAAGACTGGGAAGCGTTGGACACGATCAATCGTCGCAAGACGAATACGAACTTCATTGACGAGTTACGCAGGACTTGCGAAAGTACGAACATCAACTTCCTTCTGGGTGCGGGATGCTCCATGCCGGCGTTCGGCACCCTCGGAAACATTGAACAACTTTGGGAAAAGGTCCAAGCAGATAACACACTCGACGGTTATCAAAGGAGCGTTCTCGAGATAACAATTCGGGCAACATTCTTTGAACATGCGATAGAAGCCAATTATGGCTACGCTAACTCATCGACTGTAAAAACACTCGAAACAAAACGAGCTTACCAACGATTCTGTGCTGCCTCTATCAACTTAGCAAAGAACCGAGAGGCAGCAATATCACCAAAACAAGTATCATACTTCGTGACAAACTACGATATCTGCATGGACCTTGCACTCGATCACGCAAAGGTACCAACAAACTCGGGCTTCATAGGGCGCTACAATGCGGTGCTCGATTTGAGCGACTTCGGCCGACGATACACCACGAGCACACTAACACTTGGCTATCAATCAGAACTAGCTTCAGCAAATCTTGTAAAACTCCATGGTTGTGCATCATGGATAACAGAACATTCATCCAAAAATCATGCACATTCCGTATATTTCAACACCACTCAATCCCATCTTATAGAGACTATCAATAAAATAGCAGGTATGAAACTTCCAAAGATCGATATTCACAACCAAGCCGAACACGAATACACAAAGCTAAAGAAAGAAGTGACGAGTAAACATTACATAAAGCCTTTAATTTCCGACATCGACACACTTATTAATCAGTTCAACAACATGCAAATTGTATGGCCAACAAAAGACAAATTCCACGACACAGTCCTCGATGAAATATACTACGCGCAGCTGAGACGCCTTACGAATCAATTAGAAGTTCGTAACTCAATTCTACTAATCATCGGATTTTCATTTGCCGATGAGCACATTCGCAAACTAATTTTGCGAGCTACTGAGACCAATCCGACCCTCCATGTCATAATATTTTGCTACAACAAAAAATCAGAACACGACATTCAAGAAAACTTGCTATCTGAATGCGACGCAATCCCAAATCACAACGTCACTACAGTTACAGCGATGAAACAAGGCGAGGGGATCATACACGGAGACCTAGATTTGAACAACGTTGCTACACTTCTTGAGTTGATTTCAAAATGACACAGATTACAAATAACGATCTACCGCTTCTGCGAATCGGCACTGTAAGCGCAGTCAGGGCGAGCGGTGTCGAGATTGCGGTAGATGCTGACAAAAATGAGCCGAGCATTCTCTACAAGGGTGACATCATCGATAATGTCACAATCGGATCACATGTGATCATACACCGTGGCTACCGCAAACTGGTCGCACATATCGAGGAGGAGTACCTCACGGAGGATCGCCAGTGGCGAGATGACGAATACCATCGAGACGCAGACCACTACAAGAGGACACTGAGAGCTACACTCCAGGGCGAGCTGATCGACAACTCCTTCGAACGCGGTCGCGCCATCATGCCCATGATTGGCAACATAGCCTACATCGCAACGAAACAACAAGTTGGTGACGTATACGGCACGGGCGATCCGCCATCAAATGGACCCACAAAAAGACCAATGCCACCTACTCTCGAAATCGGAAGCCTCAATAGCGATCCATCTGTTCGTTTTAAATTAAGCATCGGGAAATTTTTTGCTAGCCACATTGGCATTTTCGGCAATACAGGCTCAGGCAAATCTTACACACTCACACAGTTGTACACGAAGCTCTTCGCTGAACTACTTTCCCCATTTGACCAATCTAAAGCACAAGCGTCCGATAGTGCTGGAGTTCGAAAAACATCATTCACACACACCCAATTTCTGATTTTTGACTTGAATGGTGAATATTCAAGCCCTTCTGGAGGTGAAGTATTCTGTCCCAGCTCATTCAAAGAGGTGCTCACACTCAAGCCATCGAAGCATTCTAATGACCAAAATGAAGGTGACTCCAAGATCCCACTTCCCGAACACACGCTTACGGAACCAGATTTTTGGTACACACTACTTGAAGCAACCGAGAAGACCCAGCGACCTTTTATTGCGCGCGCACTACGCGATTTCACAATTCCAATTTCACCTAGCGCCACACCATACTGGCTCCAACGCGATACATTCAAGCATCGACTACTTCAATTACTCACGGCAACTAAGTCCGGAGATGTCGACACAACTCTTATTTTTCAGTATTTGAACGATATTCATTCGATTGCAGATGGAACCCACACCGCTTTCGAAGAGGCATTTGCGCGCTTTGAGAGCAACTTTAGTATTTTTAGCCCCTCTGGCGACTGTTACTTTCGCGACAGTTGTTTCAATGTTTCAAGAGCCATTACCAAGCCAAACGATACTAGAATTTTTGTAAATGACGACAATTTCCACTTACTTATTGATAATTTTTTTAACCAAGCTTACTCTCCTTACATTGGAAGCAGACTCGATCCACTTAGTTTGACGCAACTTAAGATAGTTTGCCAATTTTACGATGATATTTCGTGCGGTTTTCACATCGTAGCACATTTGCGACCACTGATTGGACGCCTTCGTCAACGCACTTCTCTCCTTGCAAGAGCATTTCAATTTGAGCGCAGTGTTGACTTGAGACGCCCAGCAATGAGAATCATAAATTTACGTTACTGTAGTATCGAAGAACGAAAGTTAATTCCACTACTCGTCACAAGGGCAGCATATAAGACACAAAAGGACAACTTTCATTCTGACCGTTATTTGAATATCATCATAGATGAGGCTCATAACCTGTTGTCATATGAGTCTTCACAAGAAAGCGAGACGTGGCGCAACACGCGCCTCGAGATGTTCGAAGAGGTACTCAAAGAAGGCCGGAAATTTGGGGTATTCGTAACGCTCGCTTCACAGCGTCCGCATGACATTTCCGCAACGATCACGTCACAGCTACATCACTATCTTCTTCACCAACTCGTCAATCCCAAGGACATTGATGCTGTACGCCGCGCAGTTTCCTATCTTGACGCCAAGTCGTTCGATGAGCTCTCATCACTTCCTCGAGGCACATGCATCATTTCCGGTACCAGTGTCCAGATTCCCGCGATCGTGAAGATCGATGAACTGCCAGAGGGGCGCAGACCCGACAATGAGACGATTGATCTTGTCAAACTGTGGGGTTTAGGTTCAGATTCAGCTGTAAAGAACGACAGCGACTCGTCAGTTTCGACATCGACCAGAGCCGAATCAGCTGCCGACGCCGACAGCACACGTGCATTCGACACGTAAGCACACCGTGCCAGTATGCACACAGGTGGGGGCTCCCAAACGGGAGCCCCCACCTCTCTGTCGCGGCAGAATCGCCTCAGTACGCCAGCCCCTTCGGCTGCTCCGCAAGGACGGCAAACCCCGGGTTGACGACCTCGAAGCCGTTGGCTTTGTAGGCCTCGTAGTCGAAGTTTTCGCATTCGTCGTACCCGATGCGGTGGTACTCGTAGAAGCCGTCCCAGGCCTCGTACCCGGACCCGAGGGAAGACTCGAGGAACGCGTCCGCCATGGCCATCGCGGTGCGCGGCGCGACGTAGAAGGCACCCATGGCGAGCAGGTTCGCGTTGTTGGCGGCGGCGCAGCGGCGCGCGGCGGGCACGGACTCGCAGACGGCGGCGTGCACATGGGGGCACTTGGAGGCGGCGATGTGGATGCCCATGCCGGTGCCGCAGAACGCGAGGGCGCGTTCGAACTTTCCTTCGGCGATCTGCGCGCCGAGCGCGAAGCCGACGCGGTGGTACATGGGGGCGCTCTCGGCGTCGGGCGTCAGGTCGGTGACGGTCCAGCCGCGCTCTTCGAGGTGGGCTTTGACAGCTTCTTTGAGGGGGTACCCGGCGAAGTCGGCACCGACGACGACGTGTTTGTCTTTAACTGTCAGCATGGGAGCGTCCTTTCAGGAATGTGCGCAGGGAGGTGAAGGAGAAGAGGCCCTCGTTCATGCAGATGACAAGCAGGAGCACGCCACCCCAGATGAGGGGCCGGTAGAAGTTGGAGATGTTGGGGAACATGTTCAGGCCCGAGGAGAGGACCTGGAGCATGAGGATGGACAGGAGGACGCCGCTCAGTCGCCCGGAGCCGCCGTTGGGGTTGACGCCGCCGAGGACGACGATGAGGACGGTGAGCAACGTGTAGGAGGTGCCGTAGTCGGCCTTCGCGGAGTTGTAATTCGCGAGCATGACGACGCCCGCCATGGCCGCCATGACTCCGGAGAGCACGTAGGTGCGGATCAGGAGGCTGTTGACTTTCAGGCCGGAGAAGCGCGCCGCGGTGTCGTTCGTGCCGAGCATGAGGATGGTGCGTCCGAAGCTGGTGCACGCGACGATGAAACCGGCGACGGCCGCGCACACGAGGAACACAACGAGGGGGATGGGCACGAGGCCTACCACCTTCGCGGTGAATACGGTGCTGAACGCTGGGGGCAGGCCGGAGACGGGTTTGCCTTCGGTGAGGACCAGGGCGATGCCGCCGAAGAGTTCGAGGGTGCCGAGGGTGGCGAGGATGGGTGGGATCTTGAGGATTGCGACGAGGATGCCGTTGATGAGGCCGCATACGACGCCGACGACCAGGGCGACGCCGAGCGCGATGAGGACGGCCATTCCCATGGACGAGGCCGTGGCTGGCCCCGTGAGGGTGGCGCGCAGGGTGAGGGCGGCGCAGATGCCGGTGACGTTGGCGATGGCGACGACGGACAGGTCGATGCCGGCGGTGAACATAGTGAACATGACGCCCAGGCTCATGAGGCCGAATTCGGGGAATTGGACGGCCATGGACTGCCAGGTACGTACGGCGAAGAAGGGGCCGGGGCGCACGGCGGCGAAGAAGATGAGCAGGAGCAGGAAGACGATGACGAGGCGCGCCATGTAGCTGTCTTTTTTGAGGAAAGCGAGGCGCGGGGAGGCGAGTAGCGTTGACATGTGGTCCTCCTATGCTGCGTTGCGGCGGCCGCGCATGACCTGGAGCGCGGAGACGCCGGTTCCCACGATGATGAGCAGGCCCAGGGCGAAGCCCTGCCAGAACGTCTTGATGCCCATGAGGATCATGGAGTTTTGGACGATGACGATGAGGAGTGTGCCGAGCATGACGCCGGTGAGGGAGCCTTTGCCGCCGGTGATGGCGGTGCCGCCCAGGACGACGGCGGCGATGACCATCATTTCCATGCCGAGCAGGTTGGTGGGGTGCATCTGTCCCATGGCGCAGGTGCGGACCATGCCGGCCAGGGCGGCGATGATGCCGACGATGACGTAGAGCCAGAACTTGGTGGCGCGTACTTTGAATCCGACGCGCGCGGCCGCGCTTTCGTCGCCGCCGATGGCGTAGAGGGATCGCCCGAACATGGTGTAGCGGGTGACGACGAAGGCCACGGCAACAACCGCGACGAGGATCAGGAAGGACACAGGCATCGACGACTGTAGGCCGGAAGTGTCGTTGCGGGCGACGAACAGGGAGGATGACCCGAAGGAGCGCATAGAGGCTGGGATCGTGTTGATCTGCACGGATTTGAGCGCGCCTTGCATGACGCCATTGAAGACGTTGGCCGTGCCCAGGGTGATGATCAGCGTCGGCACAGTGAGCCTGGAGGTGAAGATGCCGTTGAAGGCACCCAGGAGCGCGCCGAGGCCGGCGGCGATCAGGAAGGGCACGATGACCGGGCCATTCCACCCGTTGTCGACCAGGACCCTTGTGGTCACGTAGACCGCCAGGGAGGCCAGCGCTGGGAAGGATACGTCGATGCCGCCGGAGACGAGGACGAGGTGCGCGGCGACAGCGAAGAGGCCGGGGACGACCATCGCGCCGGCCAGGTCGACCAGGTTGTTCGCCGTGAAGAACTGCCCGGAGCGCGCCTGGATGACCAGGCTCAGCGCTGCGATGACCAGGAAGACCCAGAATTCGTTGGCGTGGAGGACTTTCGTAATGAGTCGGGGCATTAGTTCTCTCCCCCTTCGGTGGACGAGGCCGGGGCGCGGTCCTCGGACAGGAGCCGGGTCAGCTCGGCCTCGGTGAGGGTGTCGGGGCTCATGGCTTCGCTGAGGTGTCCGGCGCGCATGATGGCGATCGTCGAGCAGTTGGTGAGTACTTCGGCGATGTCGTCGGAGATGATGATAACGGCCATGCCTTGGGAGGCGAGTTCGCGCAGGATCGAGTGGATCGTGAACTTGGAGCCGATGTCGACGCCGACGGTGGGGCCGTTGAGGATGAGAACGGAGGGTTTGGTGGCCAGCCACTTGGCGAGGACGACCTTCTGCTGGTTGCCGCCCGACAGGGTGTTGACGGCGTTGGCAGGGTCGGGGGTGACGACTTCGAGGCGCGTCACCCATTTCTGTTCTTCGGCGCGAATGGCTTTCTTATCGATGAAGCCGAGTACCTTGGTGAAGTTCTCCATCTCGGAGATGGTGATGTTTTCGCTGATCGAGCGGGATAGGAATAGGCCTTCGGTGAGGCGGTCTTCGGGCACGTAAGCGATGCCGGCCTCGATTGCGTCGCGCACGCCGCGCAGTGTGACGTCCTGTCCCTTGACGCGGATGCACCCCGAGTCAAGGGGCAGCATCCCGAAGAGGGAGAGGGCCAGCTCGGTGCGGCCCGACCCCAGCAGTCCCGTGATACCCAGGATTTCGCCGGGCCTCACGCTCAGGGACGCGTCGGCGAAGGCACCGCTCACCGTCGCCCCCTTCACCTGGAGGATCGGGGCCTCGTCAATAGTGCCCGGCTGGTAGCGTTCCTCCGCGAAGTCACGCCCCGTCATGTAGCGGGCGAAACTCGCGCGGTCAAGCTCCTCCTTCGGGCAAGTGATGACCTTATGGCCGCTGCGCAGGATAGTGAAGCGCTGCGCGATCTCGAAGACTTCCTCGAGCTTGTGGGACACGAAAAGGATCGCGATGCCGCGCGACTGCAGGTCGCGGACGATGTCGAAGAGGGCGGCGACTTCCTTCTTCGTGAGGGCGGTCGTCGGCTCGTCCATGATGATGAGCTTCGCGTCGCCCATGAGGGCGCGGCTGATGGCGACGAGCTGCTTGTCGGCCACGGACAGGTTGCCGACCAGCTCGTCGAGGTCCACGTCGAAGCCGATCTTCGCCACGGCCTCGCGCGCGACCTCGCGCATGCGGGAACGGTTTACCAGGCGACGCCCGGCAGCCACTTCGCTGCCCAGCGCGATGTTCTCCATAACGGAGAGGTTCGGGAAAATCGAGAAATCCTGGTAGATGACGCGCACACCCGCGTCGATCGCGGCGGCCGGCGTCAGGCGCGTGAAGTCGCGGCCGTCAATCGAGACCGTCCCGTGTTCGGGGGTGTGTACGCCCGAAATGACCTTGATGAGCGTGGACTTGCCCGACCCGTTTTCCCCGGCCAGGCAGTGGATTTCTCCGGGCGCGATCTCCAGGTCAATGTCGACCAGGGCTCGCACGCCCGCGAAGGATTTGCTGACGTGTCGTACCGCCAGCACTGGGGTGTCCATGTGGTGTCCTTTCCGACGCATGCCACCGCCCAAAGGCCACCCCCACGCGCGCGGGCGTCGCGCGCAGGAGGAACAAGGATGCGCGAGCGTCCGTGCACGCGCGGGAGTGGCCCAGCCACGGCCTCGTCAATGGAGCGAGGGACGAGGCCGTGGAGCCTCGGTGGTCGTCGCCTGTTTGCGGATCAGAAGCCGAGGGAGTCGACGTTGTCCTTCGTGATCTTGAGCCAGCCGGTGCCCTCGAGGACCTTGGTGGAGCCGGACGAGAAGTGCATGCTCTCGTAGCCTTCGACGCCTAGGTTCACGCCGTCTTCGATGGTCTCACCGTTGAGGATCTTCGTGGCCAGGGACGCCATGGCGTAGCCGGCGTTCGCGGGGTCCCACAGGGTCAGGGTGGAGACGGAGCCGTCCTTGAGGATCTGGGCGTTCGCGGCGGGCATGCCGGTGCCAGCGGTGAAGACCTTGCCCTTCAGGCCCAGCTCATCGATGGCGCGGGCGGTGCCGGGCGCGTCGAAGGAGGAGGTGCCGAGGATGCCCTTGACTTCGGGGTACTTCTTGAGGACTTCCTTGGCGGTCTGGTAGGCGGTCTCGCCGTTGTCCTGGGATTCGACGCGGGGCTCAGCCTCGAGCAGCGTCATCTTCGGGTACTTTTCCTTCTGGTGGGCGACGGCACCGTCCGCCCACTCGTTGTGGGAGGCGTTCGTGACGTGACCGACCATCGTCGTGTAGACGCCTTCCTCGCCCATGGCCTCGGCGAGGTTGTCCATAATGAACGCGCCGTATTCCGTGTTGTTGAAGGCTTCGATGTCGTACATCGTGTTTTCCTGCGAGGCGCCCTCGTGGGTGACGACGACGATGCCGGCGTCCATGGCCTGCTTGAGGACGGGTTCAATGGCACCGGGGTCGACGGGGACCACGCAGATCGCGTCGACGCCTTGGGCGATGAGGTCCTGGATGACCTGGGCCTGCATGGTGGCGTCGGTTTCAGCGGGGCCCTTCTGGAAGACGTTCATGCCCGTGTCCGAGGCGTACTTGTTGACGCCCGTTTCCATGCGGACGAACCACGGATTAGTGGCGTCCTTGGGGACGACGGCAATCGTGTAGTTGCCGTCTCCGGCGGCCTTGCCGCCCGGGGTCGTGGTGCCCCCGTCCGTCGTGCAAGCGCCGAGTGCGAGGGCGCTTGCCGATATGGTGACGAGTGCTGTTGCTGCGAGGCGGGACTTCATCGGAACTCCTCTGGGTGTGGTCAACGTCGGTGTTGGGGTTGTGGTTGTGCGCGCTGCGGGTAGCCGTCGCGGTGCGGTGCCGCCGCGGTGGTGCGGCGCGGCATCGCGGTGCTGCTGCGTGCCGGGTCGCGGCTTGCTGGGTCACGACGGGCTATCGCGGCTGGCCGCGTTGCGGTGCCGCTCCCCCGCTATGCTCCGGCTGCGCACGGTTGCGACGGTGCGTCCGCGCTGTGCTGGCCTTGCGGCCTGCTGGTTGGTGTGTTGCTGCTGCGTTGGGTACTGTGGTGTGCCGGTCGTTCCCGTCATTGGGGTTCGTCGGCGCGCCCACCATCCTAAGCCATTTTTCGTGGTGGCGTTCACTTTTTGGGTCTGCTTCGGACGAGGCCTGGGCGGGGTTTCAGGGCAGGTTGAGGCTGGTTTTGGAGCGATTTGTCGGACCAGTTCGGCGCGTGGCACACACGAACCCCTATCTTCCACCCTGAACCCTTACCAACCCGCATACGCGTACCCCGAACCAAGAACATCCGTTCCGCAATACGTCGCATACGTGCACGTCTGTGCGGCTTAATAGCTCGTTATTCGAGCCGGTCGCGCAACCAGCACCTGAGCGGAATCGCTCGCCCGACAATCGCATAGATTGCCTCCAACTTCGGGAGGCCCGTGCTGATAACAGGTCAATGCGCAGGTCGTTCGACTGCGAGAGTAGTTTGCCTGTCGTCTCGCCATTTTCTGGGCTCAGCACCAGGACCTAACTGGGGAGCAACAACTCGGAGTCGACCAGTTCCGTCAAGTGAGTACTAATGGTCATCTGCACGGCATGATTCAGGGCAATCTCTGCCAGGAACGAGGGCAGGCATCATTCGGGATTGTGTCTCCAGTTAAAAGAAGCGCGGTACGTGCAGTACCGGCTGGATCCAGCAAGAGGATCTGCACTCACGCCTCGTCCAGTTCCTCCTAGATCGCATATGATCCTAGGCTGAGCTGGTCACCACGTTCTATGAGGCTTTGAGGCAGGCAAGTAATGCTGGCCGGTTGGAGATGTTGGCTCTCGTGGCCATGATTTTGAACGCCCAGGCGGAGCGGCTGGCCTGACAGTCTGAGGATATACGTTGCCAACGTCACCTCTGGCATGGTGCACTCCCATCCTTACAGCAGCGACGGCCACAAGGAACAACTGCTATTGCCACTCGGGTGACATCGGTAGCAACAGAGTGGGAATGACTGCCTTATCAATGCCGAAGCGCCATGCCTAAGGCCACGAACCCACTAACAAGTAGAGCCCCGTAGAACGGCCAAATCGCCCACCCTTTGATGACCGAGCAGTAGTCCAAGAATCGTGTTTTCCTTGTTTCCCCAGAGCACTGATAGTTCAACGAGTATGGAGCAACATCGGGGTCACCGGCTGCTATACGTTCGTAAAGGTTGCGATATTTGCGTTCGGTTCTCAGGTATCCAACATCCAGGATCGCAAAAACAACTGTCGCAACGATCCCGAGGACAGCAAGCGCGACGGAAGACTTTGTAAATGAATACCCATAGGCGGCCGTCACCACAGGAAGCAACCAACTTTTCGTGTTGGAAGACGATTGGGCCATGCGACTGATGACATTCTGGGCAAAAGCCAGGTGCTGACGACGATCCTCAGGTGTAGCGGAGCTATGAGGAAGAAGAGTTGTTGCGCGTAACTTGGCTAGAGCACGATCCTTCTCCTCATCAGAAAAGTCTGTCTTGGTCGGCCAAATATTCCCAAAGGAATCGTCATCCCATCGGGGCACGATATGAACGTGAACATGAGGAACGCTCTGCGTAGCTGCCTCACCGTTGGATTGGATGATGTTGATTCCATCCGGATGGTAGGTTTCGCGCAGGCTCATAGCCACGGCTTGGGCTGAAGTCATCACCGCGCTAACCTCGTCAGAAGTCAACGCGGTGAACTCTTCAACATGGCGGCGAGGAATCACCATACAGTGACCGAGGACAGCAGGCTCTGTTGGGAAAAACACTACGACCTTGTCATTGCGTGCAACTTCGCGCACGACCACGTCTTCTCCGCGAACAATCGCACAAAAGGGACAGCACTGTAGGCTAGTCATTCCCTGACACATCCTTGCTCTACCCAAGATTTCAAGTTCGATGCCAGCTTATCGTATGTAGCCTTAGAGTCAATCTTTCCCCAAAAATCACGCTGCGTGGGATCAAAGATAGGAAGCCCAGGGTTTCTTCCGGATCCGTTGATGCTACAGAAAGGGTCTGCTCCTTCAGCGTCTGTAGACCCCATTGATGAAAGTCCGTGAATACGTATTCCAAGGAGAGGTTTACGCAGGTCCCATGCTCGCTGAATCTCGTACTTCACCCATCGGCGAGAAGCAGTTTCTGCGCCGATAAGTACAACGACAGCGCTCTTCCTTTTCATCTGTTCATCAATCCAATTCTGGATTGCCTTAGTACCTCTTTGGCGAACTGCTTCCCACTCTTGAGCATTGAGGAGTTTCTGCCCTTCAACACTTCCCATGTTGCGGATTAACTGCACACGGTGAACATCTCGTTCATAGTGAAAACTATAGAAAACGGCCATTTGAGCTACACCTTTCTTTTGGCTCGGTCTGGTTTTATAGACCACCGTTTTGAGAATTATTGCTTGTTATTGGTAGTGCTACTCCCATTGGTGCACATATCACTTGAGCAAGAGCCAGCCCACTCGTATATTCCTATACATACGGACTCATTATCACGCACCCTCTTGTTGCAGTAGCACTCAATGGCCAGCCGCTAGGTCATCCTCTTCCTCCTCAACAAGCAAGGGATAGTCAGAGTGCAGCGTCAGTTGTTCAGCCGACACAATAAATGGGTTGTCATCACTGCCATCAACCTCGATATAGACCATGTCATCGATAACCTTGCCCACGCGGAACCTATCACCTGCGCGCAGCATCAGACCACCACCACACTCAACGTCAGCAGAGACTGTATACACCTCAGAAAGCTCATCAGCATTGGATTGAGCGAACTTCGCTCGTGCCCAATCCGCGATCTTGGCTTCAGCAGTCTTACCTTTGCGCAGTCTTGCACCAATATTGAGTCCCATTCGAAAGATAATCACACCACCGAGCACCATCACGCCTGTTACCTTGGCAATTGCATGACCAGGTCCTCCCATTGCCTTGATTCCCGTAGTGACCATCTGATATGCCCCGAGATTACTCATCGCTATTCTACTTCCTTCCTTGGACTATGGGCACGCAACGCGGCAGCCCGAACACTTACTGAAAAATATACCCAAAGTTGGCCGGGTTAATCAATGAAACGGCGGAAACGCATACCCATTACCCCGCGGCTACCGATCACCGACGCAGCAATCCCCTTGTACCCCACCCGACACACTCACCTCACTTGTGTGCCGTAGATTACCCGCTATCCTTGGTCACATGACTGCTGCGCGCGACGACGATTTCATGGCACTGCCCGGTACGGGAGCGGATTCCACCGACACCCCCGACGTCAGGGAACGTTTGTCAGATGACGCCGCCCCCGCCTCGTCAAACACCTCATCGAAGTCGGCGTTGGATGCGCTGCTGGACGAGTACCGTGCACGCGCAACAAGCGAGCGTGAGAAGGGCACGCTCTTTGAGGAGCTGACGCGTCAGTTCCTGCTCCACGATGCCCGTTTCGCGCACCAGTTCAAGGAGATCTACCTGTGGAGCGAGTGGCCGGAGCGCCGCACGGGCGACACGGGCATCGACCTGGTGGCGATCCCGGTCCGGGATGAAGAGGGTCCGGTCGCGATTCAGTGCAAGTTCTACGCGCTGGGTCATCGCATTCAGAAGGCGGACATTGACTCGTTCCTGTCGGCGTCGGGTAAGGAGCCGTTCGGTCGCCGCATCGTCGTGGACACGTCGGGCGCGCCATGGGGCAAGAACGCGCAGGACGCGATTGAGGGCCAGCAGATCCCGGTCTCGCGCATCACGCTGGCGGATCTGCGCGATTCGGACATTGATTGGCGCACGTATTCGCTGGGGTCGACGCAAGCTCCGAAGACTCGCGAGCGCAAGGTTCCGCGCGACCATCAGGTGCGTGCTCGCAGCGCGGTGATGTCGGGCTTCGAGGAGCACGACCGCGGCACGATTGTCATGGCGTGCGGCACGGGCAAGACGTTCACGGCGCTGACGATCGCGCGCGAGTTCGTGGAGAAGGAGGGTGGCACCGCCCGGATCCTGTTCGCGGTCCCCTCCCTCGCGCTTCTCAAGCAGACGCTGGACGATTGGGCGGCCGAGGCCGACGGCGCGTTCACGGCGTGGGCGGTGTGTTCGGATACGAAGGTGTCCTCGTCGGCGCGTAATGACACGACCGAGGAGTCGGCGGTGGACCTGCCGATTCCGGCGACGACGGACGGCCAGCGCCTCGCGGACTCCCTGAATGCGAACAACGCGACGGAGGGCCTACAGGTCGTCTTCGCGACGTACCAGTCGATTGACGTCATTCACGGCGCGCAGGAGATCGCGGGCGACGACTGGCGCGATTTCGACCTGATTATCTGCGACGAGGCCCACCGCACGACGGGCGCGACGCTGACGGGCGAGGACGAGAGCGCCTTCACGAAGATCCACAGCAACGAGTTCATCCGCCGCGCGAAGACCCTGTACATGACGGCGACGCCGCGCATTTTCGCGGAGAACGCGAAGAGCAGGGCATCGGAGAAGGACGCGATCCTGACCTCGATGGACGATCAGGACACCTACGGTCCGGTGTTCTTCCGTCTGGGCTTCGGCCAGGCGGTGAAGGAAAACCTGTTGACGGACTACAAGGTCATCATCTTGACGGTCAGCGAGGAGGAGGTGTCGGGCCAATATCAGACAATCGCTGAGATGGGCGGCGAGCTGAACCTCGACACAGCTGCGAAGCTGACGGGTTGCTGGAACGCGCTGGCCAAGCGCAAGAATCGCGGCTCGGACGTGGACTACGGCGAGGATAGCGCACCAATGCGCCGCGCTGTGGCCTTCTGCAAGGACATCAAGGCATCGAAGCAGGTGACGGATCAGTTCCCGGACCTGGTGAACGGCCCCTTTGGCCTGAGCGACCTCAGCAACGACGATGCGTCGGATAACCTGCAGGTTGAGTGCCGCCACGTGGACGGCACGATGAACGCGGCGGTGCGTGCACGCGAGATGGATTGGCTGACCGAGGGCGCGGGCACGGACGAGGTTCCGGTGTGCCGCATCCTGACGAACGCGCGCTGCCTGAGCGAGGGTGTGGACGTTCCCACGCTGGACGCGGTGCTCTTCCTGTCGCCGCGCAAGTCGCAGGTGGACGTCATTCAGGCGGTGGGCCGTGTGATGCGCCGCGCCGAGGGTAAGGATTTCGGCTACATCATCTTGCCCGTGGCCGTGCCGGCGGGCATGGCGCCAGAGCGCGCGCTGGACGACAACAAGCGCTTCCAGGTCGTGTGGCAGGTCCTCAAGGCCCTGCGCGCGCACGACGAGCGCCTCGACGCGGCGATCAACTCCATGGAGCTGAACGGCCAGGGGCCGGAGAACATCATCGTCGAGCAGGTCTCACTCGAGAAGAAGAACAAACAGGACGATCTGCTCGGCGGCTCTGCGTCCGATGGGGACGAGGCCGGGGCAGGGTCATCGGGTTCCAGCGCGGACGGGCTGGCCCAGGGGATCCAGGGCCAGCTGACGCTGCTGCCGTCGGATTGGAAGGAGTCAGTGTTCGGCCAGATCGTGAAGAAGGTGGGCTCGTCCCTGTACTGGGAGGATTGGTCCAAGGACATTGCGACGGTCGCGGAGCGCTACATTCACCTCATCGATCACCTGCTGGAAGATCCGGAGCGCCAGGACGCTTTCCAGGAGTTCGTGAACGCGCTACGCGCGACGCTGAACCCGGCCGTAGACAACGAGTCCGCGGTGGAGATGCTGGCCCAGCACATCCTGACGGCACCTCTCTTTGACGCGATGTTCCCGGATCATTCGTTCTCGAAGCAGAACCCGGTGAGCCGCGCGATGAACACGATTATGGAAATGCTGGCGTCGCACTCGATGTTCGAGAACGAGCGCCGCGAGCTGGATTCCTTCTACCGGGCGATGGTCGAGCGCATCGAGGCCGTGCACACCCTGGCGGGCAAGCAGGAAATCATGCGCACGCTCTATGATCGCTTCTTCTCGCAGGCGTTCCCGCGCATGAGCGAGCGCCTGGGCATCGTCTTCACGCCCGTCGAGGTCGTCGACTTCATCATCCGCAGCGCGGATGACGCGATGCGCACGGCGTTTGGCCAGACCCTGGGGGATCCGGGCGTGGCCATCATCGAGCCCTTCGCGGGCACGGGCACCTTCGTCGCACGCCTGCTGCAGCTGGGCATTATCCCGCCCGAGGCCCTGGAGCGCAAGTATAAGAACGAGATCTTCGCGAACGAGTTCGTGCTGCTCTCCTACTACATCGCATCGATCAATATCGAGCAGGTGTACCACCAGGTGCGCGCCGAGCAGGGCGCGGACGAGTGCTACGTGGAGTTCCCGGGCATGACTCTGACGGATACCTTCCAGCTGCACGAGGGCGACGGCACGATCACCGAGGACTTCGAGGGCTTGGCCGCCAACAACGAGCGCGCGAAGGCAGAGAAGGATTCCGCGATCACAGTGATCGTGATGAATCCGCCGTACTCATCGGGTCAGAACAGCGCAAACGACGACAACCAGAACCTGGCGTACCCTCGCCTGGACACACGCATCGCGGCCACCTATGCGGATCAATCATCGGGCGTCAACAAGAACAGCCTCTACGATTCCTACTTCCGCGCGCTTCGTTGGGCATCGGACCGCATCGGTGAACGCGGCGTCATCGCCTTCGTCTCCAACAGCTCCTTCGTGGATGGCAACTCTGCGGATGGCGTCCGACTGTCGCTGCAGGAGGAGTTCTCCCAGATCTTCATCTACGACCTTAAGGGGAACGCACGAACATCCGGTGAGCGCCGACGCCGTGAGGGCGGAAACGTGTTCGAGGAAGGGTCTCGCACCGGCGTTGCTATCACCGTCCTCGTCAAGGACCCCTCCCACTCCGGCACCGCCGAGGTCTTCTACGCGGAGGCGGAGGACTACGCGACCCGCCAGGAGAAGCTCGATCAGATAACCGCCTACGGATCGATCGAAGGGATCAGTGGGGCGGACGCATTCCGTTCCATCGCACCGAACCAGCACGGTGACTGGATCAGCTCCCGCGACGAGCGCTTCGTGACTTTCCAGGAGATCGGTAACAAGTCGCTCAAGGGTAAGGAAGCCACACCTGCAATTTTCCGGCAGTATTCAAGCGGCCTTAAGACCAACCGTGATGCCTGGTGCTACAACTTCTCCCGAGAAGCAGTCGCATCGAACATGCGCCAAATGATCGACAACTACAACGCAGAGGTCCACGCTGGAACTGCGACCGAAGCTATCAACACAGATTCCACGCAAATCAACTGGAACCGTCAGCTCATCCGCGATCTCGTATCTCGCAAACATCACGAATTCAACGCGGATTCAATCCGCTCTGGCATCTACCGGCCGTTCTGTGCACAGAGCGTTTACTTTGCTCGGGAAATGAACGACATGATCTATCAGCTTCCACAACTCTTCCCAACATCGAATCACCAGAATGTTGCTCTGGGACCATCAGGGGAACGGAGAAGAGACTTCAGCGTCGGGTTCACCTGCGAACTTCCCGATCTGGAGATGGTCTCCAAGGCTCAGTGGTTCCCCCTCTACACCTGGGAGCCCCTCTCCCCCACCTCCGGGAGCGAGCCCGACCTGTTCGCCGACCTGGCGACCGCCTCGGAAAGCCAGGCGGATGAGGCCGCCACGGCCTCGTCCCTGGATTTCTCGCGGCCGATCGGCGACCAGATCCCAGTGATCCTGGACGGGTATCGCCGCGTCGATAACGTCACGGACGCGACGCTGGCCTCGTACCGGGAGCACTACGGGGATGCGGGTATCACGAAGGAGGACATTTTCTTCTACGTGTACGCGCTGCTGCATCACCCGGAGTATCGGGAGCGCTACGAGGATGATTTGAAGAAGATGCTGCCGCATATTCCTCGCGCGGCGGGTTTCCACACGTATGCGAACGTGGGCCGCGAGCTGGCGGACCTGCACGTGAACTACGAGCAGGTGGAGCCGTACCCGTCGGTGCAGGAGGAGGCGAGCCTACACGCACCCGCGGACCCGTGGGAGTGCTACCGGATCGGCGAGCGCAAGATGCGTTTCCCGAAGCTGGGGCGCCGCGATAAGGACTTCACGCGCTTGGAGTACAACGACCACGTGACCCTGACGGGAATTCCTGCGGAGGCGCAGGGGTATTCGATTTCGGGCCGCAGCCCCCTGGAGTGGATCATCGACCGCTACCACGTGAAGACGGACAAGGCGTCGGGCATCGTCAACGACCCGAACGACTTCCTGCACGAGCAGGGCCGCCCCGCCGCGGTCGTGGACCTGATCAAGCGCCTGGTGACGGTCTCGATGCGAACCCAGGAACTCCTGGAGACCCTGCCGAAGCTCGAGATTCCGGAAGGATAAGTTCCCATGAACAACTCAAGAGAAGTGAACTACAATGGCACCAATACTTCACACAAGTGGCATTGGTACTACAATCGCATAATCTTGAATTGCGTTTGTATGGCTTTTACCTGCTTCATCTTTGATTTATGTCTACACACATATCGTGATGGAAGCAATGTCTTTGATATACTCTGGACATTGCTTGACAATGCATCGATCACAATAATCACCGCTTGCACTATCGGAATCCTATGGGAAGTATCTGGAAAGAACGATCTCATTCAAGAGATTCAACAGCATACTGACAAATCTCTTCGGGATGCTGGACTTTCCAACACATTAGCCGATCAGGGGATTTTACACACCACGATGGAGTTTAAAGATGGAATTAGATGGAAGAAGTATATTGCGGACGCCGATGAAATCGATGTCTGCTGGTGGGCAGGATCCGAATGGCTCCGAGGAAACACAAATGCCATTAAGACAGCAATTAAGACCAGAAAGGGCAGTGTCATAGGGTGTAAGCAATTTTCGTGTAGCGGTGATGCTGTTCGGAGGCTGATCATGGGGTGTCGTCGGATGCTGAGTGTTGAGGATCGCGCGGCGATCATGGCGGGGTTGGAGGCGGGCTTGTCCCAGACGCGTATCGCCCACTTGATTGGGCGTAGCCCCTCGGTGGTGTGCCGTGAAATCGCCCGCCATCGGGGTCCTGGCGGCGTGTACCAGGCCGAGGATGCCGGGAGAGCAGCGCAGGTGGCCAGGCGCCGCCCTAAGAAGCGGCTCCTGGACCGCGATGAGATTCTCCGCCGCCGCGTGATCTTTGATTTGTCGCAGGGGCGCACGCCCCGCCAGATCAGCGGACGCCTGAGCGTGGAGGCATGTGGCACAGTGGCTCCTATGGATAATTCTCCCCACGCCCAGGGCCGCACGATCAGCCACGAGGCGATCTACACGTGGATCTACGCCCACCCCAAGAAGACGCTGATCGAGCACGGCGTATGCCTGCCCTCCAGGCGGTGGATGCGCAAGAAACCCCCTGCAGGCGGGCGCACACCACCCATTGTCGGCATGCGATTAATTGACGAACGCCCCGACATTGCTGACCGGATGATCCCTGGCAACTGGGAGGGGGACCTCATCATCGGCAAAGATGGGGCCAGTGCGTGCGCAACCCTGGTCGAGCGCACCACCCGCTACCTGATCATCGTGGCCCTGCCACTGGGACGCAGGGCCGACCAGGTCTGTGATGCGCTCACCCGCCGCATCCAGGGCCTACCCGAAGGAGCGATGCGAACACTGACATGGGACCAAGGACGGGAAATGGCCCGCCACCAGCGCCTCACCCAAGATACCGGCGTGGAGGTGTTCTTCGCTCACCCCCATAGCCCCTGGGAGCGAGGAACAAACGAAAATACCAACCGACTTATCCGCCGCTACCTTCCCAAAGGAACCCCCATCACCAGCCACCAGCCCTACCTCGACGCCATCGCCTACGAACTGAACAACTGCCCCAGAGCCACCCTCGGCTACCGCACCCCCACAGAAGCATTCAACCAACTCATTGCTACCACCCATTGACACCACCGGTGATTGTTCGCATATCAACCGTTTGGAGGGCTAGGCTCGTATCGAATCTAAACGACAACAACATGCGTTCGTCTTCTCTGTTCGCAAGAAGGATGGTTGCAACATAGTCGAACATTTCTTGATCAGACATGACGTCAGACAATTCATCTTGAAACACGAAACACGTCAGACGAAGTGAATTCCCGGTGCCTGAGAAGGAAAGAACGACCTGTCTGCCAGTTGTGGCTTGTCTCTCCAGGGACATTTCAATGCCGTCAGATAGTTGCTCACGTGCTTCGCTGGAGAAATCAAGCAGGTACGAGGAAACGTGAACAGCTTGAGGATTGCCAGAGCTGAGCAACACGTCAATTATTTCACGAAAGCGCTTAGGCATACTTTGCCGAGGCTTCCGAAGCTGGGGCGAAAAAGTGCCAAGCCGCTCGAAATATTCGTCCAATTCCTCTCTGTAACCTGAGACATAAATGGTCTTATCTTTCGCGACGCTGTCAACTTCTAGCGAATAACAATTATGCGCAATGTACATGCCAAGGTGGTCGAGTTCGTCTTTGACGATGAGCCTCTCATTGAGGGCCGCAATTTCTCTCTGTTTGAGGAAGTGGAGGAATTCTAGCGGATTATCAAAGTATTCCCTGAAAGTCATGAGGTCGTCGATTGCGATGCAAGACACGCCTTCTTCAAGGTCTAAAAAACCAAGTTTCTCTGCACAAGCCGCATAAGTGTTAATGTTGTCTACCGTTACGGAGAGGCAGAAGATGCTCTTGATGTCCGAGATATCAAGTATTTGCTTCGGCTGCATGTGCTCGTCGTAGAGGACCAATTTAGTGTTGGAACGGCGAACATAATCTCTCATCTGAGCACATTGACTATTTGCTTTTCCTATCAGCTCTTTATAGCGGTTGACGTGCGAAGCGTAACCCGACACCGGCGGAGCATCAGTAAAGCTGCCAGCTTTAACTTCGATCACCAACAACGCATCTCTATACCTAATCAGAAGGTCGTTTTCACTTCGATGCTTCTTGCTGCCGTAGTAGTTATCCCTATGCGTGGAGCACCCTGGAAGCATCTCCTTGAAAAGCGATTCGACCATTCTTTCACTAGCCTCTTTTTGTCTTTGCTGCCATCGCTCTGAATAGTCGAAATCGGTACGCAGAATTAATTTCTGGATTGCCCTATAGAAATTATCGGTAAGCGAGTAGTAGTCGAAGCAGTAGCTATCTCCGCCTATCTTGATGAATGGCCGATCTACGATCGGAAGCGTAACTATCGGCCAATACTGCATTTCTCCTTCTTCGAAGAAACAAGCCTCACCCGGAGCAAACGACAGGGCATCGATAAAAGCCTCGGGCCAATCAGTAATCCTAGTGACATTGAATAAGCTCACAGAGAACGCGTCTTCAACTGCTTTCACATCCTCGTCAGGAATACTCGAAATATCGAAGTCGTCAGCCAATCTTGCCTTGTCACAAAGCTTCCTCAAAGCATCCAGGCCTTCAAGTCGGCCGTTTAACAACGCTATTTCAATTTTTTCATATCCAGCGACCACTTCATTTGCCGTCACACCGAACAATTTTTGAAATTCATCATCGTGAGCGAGCACAAGTGGCCGAAGATAATCAATCTGAAGGAAGCGATATCTATTCCCTCTAACCATATGCATTAATTGAGCTTCGAAGGCCAGCTGACTTGTTTCACTGTCATCTCCAAGCTCCCAGTACCGGTACGACAAGTATTTTAGCGACTTAAAAAACAGTATTTTTTGGTCATAAACATACCTATGCGCCAGTCGGTCAATATCTTCATCAGAGACATGGGCACAGATTGTGTTATCCGTTGCAGCGATGAGACTTTGCAGGTATTCGACGGGGCGGGACAGCACATCATCTTGCCTGTAGAAGAGGACATCACCTTCAGGGATAGGATTACTGAAAGTCGTGATATCGCTAACGGCCATTAGCAATATCTCTTGTCGATCAATTTGAATGTATCTTCGAATAGATTCGATGCGCTCGTTAATTTCTTCAGCCAGCTGTTTCATTCCGGCCGATGCTTCATTCTTAATTTCATTGCCATTCACATTTGCCCCTTGGAACACAACGCGCCACACCATTAACCCAGACGAACGCTAAGTCAAACACCTTGCCATTTCAGTTCTTATACTATTTGCCGCAGCGCTTAACTGCCAATGTTGGTCAACTCTTCGAGAACGGCCTTTGCCGTCTTGCAGCACTCTTGAAACGAAATTCCTTTTGCGAACGGATTCTTCCTCACATACTTCACCCACTGCGCTTGCATGACTGCGTCGCCGGCAACATCGTCGAGCACCTTTGCCCAGCGCTCAATGGCGGCTTGACTATTCCTTTTCTCGCACGTCGACACCAAAGCGTTTTTCAACATTCCCATATCGACATCACTTCTTTTGACTCCCAGCAGGACATGGATGTCATAGAAGTCTCGCGGGCGGGTGTTGGCAACGCCGCGGGATACCACGGTCTCAAGTTTCTCCGCAAGCACCGTCTCAATCGGGTAGGCCATGAGGCTGATAACGCCCTCATCAAAGAGGAACGGGTAGCTATATTCCACCGCGTCCGGCGTAATCCGGTCACCAGTGGTAACGTCCACTGTCAGTGGGATCACCATGGGCGCGTAGATCCCCTTCAGGTGCACACGAATACCCGTGTACTCATCGGTCTCCCGAATGTCCTCTGTCCTGTCGAACTCGAACTTCCAGTCATCGTCTGCTTGCACCGCTCAATGTCACGGAACGCTCTTTCTGCGGATTCGTGAGTAAGGGCGAACCCTCTGACCGTCGTATCCAGGTCCATTGTGGTCCTTGACCTGACGCCGACAAGGGAGGAGATGAGCACACCTCCCTTGATAATGACGTTATTCCTCCACTTCGATCTCGAGAGGCGTTCGAGTATCCTCTCGAGGAGGTAGCTCTGCATGAGCGCTTGCGCAGGGATACCCGCCTCCTTGGCCATGCTATTCACGCGCACCTTAAGCTGCATTGTATTCCTTGTCCTCACAGCAGCACCTCCAGGTAGTTCCGGATCTTCCTCTCGACGCCGAGCTTGCGTGCGTACTCGATGAGCTTCGCTAAATCTCTCTTTGGGCTTCTAACATAGGTCTGCATCGCCGGGGTAACTACCTGCGAATCGACCATACGCTGCCCCCTGACCAGGTCACAAAGCGTTCTCTCCAAGACGTATGCCCTGACGGCGTTGCCGTACTGGGTAGTCAGTTCTACCAACCCTAGCTCGAGCACCTCATCAGCACAGGAACGGCAGACTATCCCCAGCTCTCTGGCGGGTGTGGCATTGTAAGTTCTAGGAAAGGTCATGGTGAGCGAAAAGGGCGCACGGTCGGTCATACCATGCAGGAAGAGCGCCGTGTCATCGGAAAATACACCGCGCGAGAATCGGTGCTGGGCAACGAAGTATGGGTCCTCCCATGTCTCCGGAAGAGAGTAGAGGCCGCGTCCAGCTTGAACAAGCTCTCCTTTATCAACTGCCTCAGTGAGCTTCCTTCTGGGAATGCCAGCTTCAGTGGCCTGCGATGCAGACACGTAGCCGTTCTGCCCTTTCGCAATCTCAATTAAGGTCATAATCGCCTCTTTTTAGCTCGTACATCTATGCGGAATATTACCGCATATTAAGCATAGATGTACGCTTTTGGGTGATTGAGCCTCAAACTCCCACAAGAGAGCTTGAACAAGAGAATTGGACCCGGGAACACTCACCAGAGCGCTCCCGGGCACACACGTTTAAACCGACGCGGAAGGTTTACTCCCACTCGATGGTGGCCGGGGGCTTGGAGGTCACGTCGAGGACGACGCGGTTGACCTCGGGCACCGAGTTAGTGATGCGGGTGGAGATGCGGGCCAGGACGTCGTAGGGCAGGCGCGTCCAGTCGGCCGTCATCGCATCCTCGGAGGACACGGGGCGCAGCACGATCGGGTGGCCGTAAGTACGACCGTCACCCTGAACACCCACGGAACGAACGTCGGCGAGCAGGACGACCGGGCACTGCCAGATCTCCTGATCCAGGCCAGCCGCCGTGAGCTCCTCGCGAGCAATCAGGTCAGCGGCGCGCAGGATGTCCAGGCGCTCGCGCGTGACCTCGCCAATGATGCGAATACCGAGGCCGGGGCCCGGGAAGGGCTGACGGTTCACCAGGTAGTCGGGCAGACCCAGCTCGCGGCCGACCGCGCGCACCTCGTCCTTGAAGAGGGTGCGCAGGGGCTCGACCAGCTCGAAGGTCATGTCCTCGGGCAGGCCGCCCACGTTGTGGTGGCTCTTAATGTTGGCCGCGCCCTCGCCGCCGCCGGACTCGACGACGTCAGGGTACAGGGTGCCCTGGACAAGGAACTTCACCTCGCCGCCGGCAGCGCCAACCTCTTCGATGACCTGCTTCTGGGCGGCCTCGAAGGAGCGGATGAACTCGCGGCCGATGATCTTACGCTTCGCCTCGGGCTCGGTGACGCCAGCCAGGGCGAACAGGAAGCGCTCGGACTCGTCGCACGTGATGACGCGGATGCCCATGCCGCGCGCATAGTCGTTCTCCACCTGCTCGCGCTCGCCCGCACGCAGCAGGCCGTGATCGATGAAGAAGCAGGTCAGCTGATCGCCGACGGCCTTGTGCACAAGGGCCGCAGCCACGGAGGAGTCCACGCCGCCGGACAGAGCGCAGATGACCTGCGCGTCGCCGACCTGCTCGCGAATCTTCTCGACCTGCTCATCCACGATGGACCCGGCAGTCCACGTGGGCGTAATGCCCGCACCCTCGTACAGGAAGTTCTTCAGCGCGTCCTGACCGAACTGGGAGTGACCCACCTCGGGGTGCCACTGCAGGCCGTAGAGGCGACGCTCGCGCGACTCGAAGGCCGCGACAGGGGTCTCAGTCGTAGACGCAGTGACGGTAAAGCCCTCGGGCGCGCCCTGGACGGCGTCGCCGTGGCTCATCCACACGATCTGATCATCGGGGGTGCCACCGAACAAGCAGGACTCACCGGCCACGGTTGCCTCGGTATGCCCGTACTCGCGGGTGCCCGTACGACCCACGGTGCCGCCGAGCGCGTGGGCCATGGTCTGGAAACCGTAGCAGATCCCCAGGACCGGCACCCCGGCCTCGAAAATCGCGGGATCGACGGAGGGCGCACCCTCCTCGTACACGGAGGACGGGCCGCCGGACAGGATGATGGCGGCGGGCTCCTTGGCGAGCATGTCCGCCACGCTCATGGTGTGGGGGACGATCTCGGAGTAGACGTTGGCCTCACGCACGCGGCGCGCGATCAGCTGGGCATACTGCGCGCCGAAGTCGACGACGAGGACGGGGTGCATGTCAGTAGCGTTCACCCTCCTAATGCTACCCGCGCACACCCCGCACCGTCGCACACCATAGCGCATGTCACCGCCTATCGTCAGCGCAAATAGGAGCGGCCCCGCCCCGGGTGGGGACGAGGCCGACTCGAGTCACGCCCGAAGGCGTGGTATCAGCGGAAGAAGGAGCGCAGCATCGGGAAAGCTCCGGTGGCAACAGCAGCCTTGACGAGGTCGCCGATGATGAAGGGAACGAAGCCCTTAACCAGCCCCTGCGCAAACGTCATGTGGGTGAAAGGGATCATCCACGCCAAGCCCAAGATGTACACAGAGAAGAGGGACACAAGCGCGGTCGGTGCCATCGTAAGCACGCGACGGTCCGCACCGCGCTGGGCGGCCAGACCCGCGATTGCGACGGCGAGGAAGTAGCCGAGGATGTAACCGAAGGAAGCGAAGGCCCATCCGACGTTCGTACCGGTGAAGACCGGAGCGCCCGCGATACCGAGGAGGGCGTACACGCCGACGGAGACGAGGCCTCGGCGCGCACCCAGGGTCGTACCCACAGACAGGGCACCGAGTGTACCGAGCGAGACGGGCACAGGCGTGAAGGGCAGCGGGACCGAGATGCGGGCCAGGACGATCATGGCGAGCGTGCCAGCGGCGATCAGAGCAATCTCGCGGACGAGCGTGCCGCCAAGACGGTCGGCGAGAACGCGGTTCTCGCGCGCGGCGACGGGGGAAGCGGTCAGGGTGGTCATACGACACCTTTCAACAGGGCCAACGGCCTTTCATTCAATAATTGAACAATATGCTGTGTGACACTCCCTGTCAAGCACACCCGAGCACATCACAGGGGGGCGAGCGCCACACCGGCGCTCGCCCCCCTGAGACCCACAAACGGGAAAATCAGTGCGCGAAGTGGCGCGTCCCCGTCAGGTACATCGTGATGCCCGCGGCGTTCGCCGCGTCAATCGACTCCTGGTCACGCACGGAGCCACCGGGCTGAACGACGGCCTTCACGCCCGCGTCGATGAGCACCTGCAGACCGTCCGCGAAGGGGAAGAACGCATCCGACGCGGCGACCGCGCCAATGGAACGCTGCTCCGGTGCCTCGGCCACGACCTCGGACGCGCGAGCGCCGCCCGCGCTGTCCACATTGGAGGCCGCCGCGTCACCCGTCGAGCGCGAACCCAGCGTATTCGCGCGCTCGACCGCCAGCTTGCACGAGTCCACGCGGTTTACCTGGCCCATACCCACGCCCACAGACGCACCGTCCTTGACCAGCAGAATCGCATTGGATCGCACCGCACGCACCGTGCGCCACGCGAACTCCAGGTCCGCCAACGTCGCCTCGTCGGCGGGAGCGCCGGCCGCGAGCGTCCAGTTCTCCGGGGAGTCACCGGGCGCGTCAATATCGTCGCGCTCCTGGACCAGCAGGCCACCGCTGATCTGCTTGAACTCGTACGATCCGCGAGCCGGGGGCTCAACCTGCAGGACGCGCAGGTTCTTCTTCGCGGAGAGCACCTCGAGCGCGCCCTCCTCGTAATCGGGAGCCAGCACGACCTCGGTGAAGATCGGGACGATCTGGCGGGCCAGCTCCACGCTCACCGGGCGGTTCACCGCAATCACGCCGCCGAATGCCGACACGGGATCGCAGGCGTGCGCCAAGCGGTGCGCCTCGGCCACGTCGTCGGCCACCGCGATGCCGCAGGGGTTCGCGTGCTTGATGATCGCCACGCAGGGGCGCTCGTGATCGTAGGCGGCGCGCAGCGCGGCGTCGCCGTCCGTGTAGTTGTTGAAGCTCATGGCCTTGCCGTGCAGCTGGCGCGCGTTCGCGATGCCCGGGGCCAAAGCCTCCTCGTCGAAGGATTCATCTTCGAAGGACTCGTCGATCTCGCGGTACACGGCCGCGCCCTGGTGAGGGTTCTCACCGTAGCGCAGCGACTCCACGCGCTCGAAGGCGTCCGCGACGAACACGGGCATGCCAGAGGCCTCGCCCTCCTCGGCAACCTCCACCACGCAGTCCTCACCGGCCTCGTAGCCCAGCGACTCCAGGAACGCAGCATCCGAGGCGTCCAGATGCGCCTCGGCGACATCATCCAACGTCTCGCGCACGTCCTCAAGACCCAGCTCGTCGGCAAACCAGCCAGCAATCGCCAGGTCGTAGGTCGCCGTGTGGGCGAAAGCCTCAGCGGCCAGCACACGGCGCTGCTCGAGGGTGAAGCCCTCCCCCGCCACGGCCTCGGCGACATCCGCGTAACGCTCCGGAGAGGTCACGACCGCGACCGACGGATGATTCTTCGCGGCGGCTCGCACCATCGAAGGGCCACCGATATCGATCTGCTCGACACACTCGTCAAAGGATGCACCCGACGCAACCGTGTCCTGGAAGGGGTACAGGTTACACACGACCAGGTCGAACGCCTGGATGCCCAGCTGCGCGATCTGCTCGCGGTGCGCAGCCTTACGCTGGTCGGCCAGGATGCCGGAATGAATGAAGGGATGCAGGGTCTTCACGCGCCCCTCAAGCACCTCGGGGAAACCGGTCACGTCGTCAACCGGGGTAACAGCCACACCCGCGGCCGCGATGCGAGCAGCCGTCGAGCCAGTGGAGACGATCTCCACACCGGCCTCACCCAGCGCACGCGCAAGGTCCTCCAAGCCCGTCTTGTCATACACGGAAATCAGGGCCCGCTTAATGGGGCGCACGTCGATGGGTTCCAGGTTGTCCAGGGAGACGGACATAATTCCTCCAGGTTAAGAGCCAAACCCAGGCGCCCAGGCGGGCGACGCCTCGCGGGACATGCAGCCGCTCCCCGGTGGTGATCCACCCTCGCCAGTCGCGGCACCTCCCAGTCTAGTTCAGGCCCTCACCCTTCGTCCCCTGCGCCTCGGGGTCATCCGTGTCACCCTCGTCATCCTTGTCAGCGGGCTCAGCCCAAGCCACGCGCTTCTGACGCTTCACCCGCCGCTTCGCTGCCTTCACCGACTCAGCCCACACCTCACGGTTCCTCCACGCGGCCCGCAGCTTGTCAGGCTGAACGGCCTCAGCGGACTCAGCCCACGGCTCACCGACCTCCGTCGCGTCCGCCGACCCCGCGTCATCCCTGCGCTCAGCCCAAGCCTCGTCCCCCTCGATCAACGAGGCCGTGGCCGCCTCACGCGACGAACGCTCAGCGTGGCGGCGGCGCAGGGCCTCACCCCCGGAGCGCACGCGGCCCGCACTCTGCCCCACCAAAGCCAGCGTCGTCGGATGCGTGACAAGCGGCACGAGCATCGCCGGCAGCCCAACCTCCAAGAACAAATACAACGTCGACCGCCCCACAAGCGGCCCCATGAACGCCAAGCGCACCGACCCCATGCTCATCGTCGCGCTCCACATCCACAGCGCAACAATCGAAACAAACACAACCGAGGCCAGGAGACCCTCTGCGCTCTGATGCAACAGGTGAGAACGCCGATACACGCGCGCCGAGGCAACGCCACAAGCGATACCCAACACGACCGGCACAAAAACCACCCAGTTGCCGGGAGCCGTCTCCGGGACCGTCCCCAGCAGCGGAATCGGCGGAATCGGCCCCGCGTCCACGACCGTCGGCGAATGCAGCGAATCCGTCGCCGTCATGAAACCCGAGCCCGACCACCAGGCCGCCGCCCAGGCCATCGCCGTGGGAGCAAACAGCGCCTGCGCGCCCACAATAAACGTCGTATCCACCAGCGACGAGGCGCCCAGCAGCTCCTGGATGCCACTCGCACGACTCCAGCCCGCCACCAGCGCGACCACCGCCGCAGCAGCAGCCGCGACCACCGTCACCAGACTCACGAGGCCACCCATCTTGAAGCCACCAGAAATCCAATGCTGCATCGACGGAGCCTCAGAATCACGCGAATAACTGGACACCACGAACCAACCCGACCCAATGAGAGGAATCAGAATCGCGCCGACCGTGCCCGTCCACCACTGCGAATGAACCCCCGACGTACCCGCCAGAAACCACGCGGTCAGGAGGAACCCGGGCACCGCAAACAACGCCGACGACCTCGGAAACCCCGTCGTCGTACGCAACAAAAGCCGCACGAGGAGGACCAACAGCGCACCAAAAAGCGTCGGAATCACACGGTAGGACACTCCCCCGGCCACCGACGTACCCCCCAGGGTCGCCACCCACAGGTCACCGCCCAACGCCAGCGCATCACGCGGCAGCGTGTCACTCATCCACGTGTTCGAGCGCAGCGACAGGTAGACGATCATCGTGGTCACGGTCGTAATCGCCCACCCCGCGAAGGCCGCCTCCACGCCCGCGACGAGGCCACGCGCCCATCCCTTTGGGACCCTGACGCGAATGGTCGCTCGACCCGCCACATACGTGGTTGTCGTCCGTCGGGTGATCGGTACTTCTCTGATGCGCTCACTCACAGGCCAATGGTGACAGAATCGGCCCGGGGCCGCGACGCTGCGCGCCGACCCCGGGCCGATTCAAGCTGTGACGTTATCGCGAGAGGATCTCACGAGCGATCTGCGCCGTCTGCGAAGGAGTGCGACCCACGCGTACCCCCACGGCCTCGAGCGCCTCCGCCTTCGCCGCGGCCGTGCCGGATGAACCGGAAACAATCGCGCCCGCGTGGCCCATCGTCTTGCCCTCGGGGGCCGTGAAGCCAGCGATGTAGGCGACGACGGGCTTCGTCATGTTCTCCTGAATCCACGCGGCCGCGCGCTCCTCGGCGTCGCCGCCGATCTCGCCAATCATGATGACAAGATCCGTGTCGGGGTCCGCCTCGAAAGCAGCCAGCGCGTCAATGTGGGTGGTGCCCACGACCGGGTCGCCGCCAATACCCAGGCACGTCGTGAAGCCAAAGTCGCGCAGCTCGTACATGAGCTGGTAGGTCAGCGTGCCGGACTTCGAGACGAGGCCGAGTCGGCCCGGACCCGTGATGTCCGCCGGGGTGATGCCCAGGTTCGCCTGCGCGGGCGAGATGATGCCGGGGCAGTTCGGGCCGATCAGGCGCACGCCCGCCTCAAGAGCACGCTCAACCACGATGGTCGAGTCCTGGACGGGGATGCCCTCGGTGATGAGAACGATCGTCTCAATACCCGCCTCGATGGCCTCCAGGGCAGCACCCTTCGCGAAGGCCGGGGGGACGAAGATGACGGAGGCGTTCGCGCCGGTGGCCTCGCGGGCCTCGGCGACCGTGCCGAAGACGGGGATCTCGACCTGGCCGTCGGTGACCTTGTCCGCACCCGGGCCGTAGCCCTGCACGTCGAAAGTGACGGTCGTGCCGGCCTTGCGCGGGTTCGTGCCGCCCACGATGGCCGTGCCGGCGCTGAGCATACGCTGGGTGTGCTTGCGGCCCTCGGCACCGGTCATGCCCTGGACGATGACCCGGGTGTCAGAGTTGACGAAGATAGTCATGGGTGTTCTCCTGCGGTTCTCGGGTCGTTACTTCGACGGCTCCTGGGCTGCGAGCTCGGCTGCGCGCCGGGCCGCCCCATCCATCGTTTCTTCCATGTGGACGAGCGGGTGCGCGGCCTGCTCGAGGATCGCGCGCCCTTCCTCGACCTTGTTGCCATCGAGGCGCACGACTAACGGCTTGGATGCCGCATCCCCCAGCGTCTCGAGCGCGCCGATGATGCCGCGAGCGACCTGGTCGCAGGCAGTGATGCCGCCGAAAACATTGACAAACACGGAACGGACCTGCTCATCGCCGAGGATGATGTCCAGGCCCTTAGCCATGACCTCAGCCGAGGCACCGCCGCCGATGTCAAGGAAGTTCGCGGGCTTCATGCCACCAAACTCCTCGCCGGCCATCGCGACCACGTCGAGCGTCGACATGACGAGGCCCGCGCCGTTACCGATCACGCCAACTTGGCCTTCCAGGCGCACATAGTTGAGTCCGGCTGCCTTCGCGGCGGCCTCGCGCGGATCCTGCGTCGCCACGTCCACCAGCTCGGCGTGGACAGGGTGGCGGAAGCGCGCGTTGTCGTCGAGGGTCACCTTGCCGTCCACAGCCCACACGGAGCCGTCGGGGCTGGAGACCAACGGGTTGACCTCAACCAGGGTCGCATCCTCATCGCGGTAGACGGCCCACAGGGTCTCGAGGACCGGGGCGATGGCCTGCGCCGTGGCCTCGTCGAAACCCGCTTCCATGGCGATACGGCGAGCGACCTCGGCGTCGATGCCGACGACCGGGTCGAGAGGCACGCGAGCCAGGGCCTCAGGGCGTTCCTTCGCGAGGGTCTCGATGTCCATGCCGCCCTCACGCGAGCACATCGCCAGGTGGCGACGGTTCGAACGGTCCAGCAGGATCGAGAAGTAGTATTCGGCGGCGATGTCCGCGCCAACCGCAATCATGACCTTCTTCACGATGTGGCCCTTAATGTCGAGGCCGAGGATCGCCTCAGCCTTCTCGTAGGCCTCGTCGGCGGTGTGAGCTAGCTTGACACCACCGGCCTTGCCGCGGCCACCCGTCTTCACCTGAGCCTTGACAACCAGCAGGGAGGCACCCTCCGCCAGCAGCTCGCGCGCACCCTCACGCGCCTCCTCGGGGGTCGACGCCAGGCGGTAGTCAAGCACGGGCACCCCGTGCTCCTTGAACATCTGCCTAGCCTGGTACTCGTAAAGATCCACCTTATTCCCTCCGTTGAACGTGGTGTGGTCAGCGCAATAATTCTAGCGTGGGACCGGTGGGATTGCCCTCGTTCCTGCACATTATCAAGGTTTGTCGCAGCCTTGACCCGAGCACGCTTTTCCTTTGACGTTGCTTTGCGTTGCGAGGTGGGCTGCTGGCGTCGTTGGGGCGGATAGTTTGTGGCACCCCGACCACCTGGCACTTCTCAATGCCGCATGACGGCACACTCTGACACCATTGCGCCCAAAACGCAGACCACCTCGCCCATAACAGCCCGTTTTCAGCGTTTTTCGCCGAGGTGGTCTGCACTTTGGGCGCGACACTACCTCGAACTACGATCTCACCGTCACCAAACGGGGGGATTTTCGCGACACGAGGATCCGACGCGCCGAGCGAAGCTCGCAGCGCGGACGGCTCACGGGCAGGCCGCCGCCCACGGGCAGGCCGCCGCCCACGGGCACGCCAAGCAGCCCGCCCCCGAGGGGGAAACGCTAGGAAATCTTTTCCATCGGGGCCATGCGCACGAGGAGGCGCTTCTCGCCCATATCGAAACGGATGCGAGCCACGGTGCGCGGTCCCTCCCCTTCGACGCCGGTCACGGTGCCGACCCCCAGGGTCGCGTGCTTAATGCGGTCCCCGACCTTGAGCGAGAGCACCGGCCTGTCGTCGGCCAGCTTAGCGGCGGAGGCGACGCCCATGCGGGTCACCTTGCGCACGCCGGACGGCTGGGCGGCCGTGCCCCGGCGCCCCGACCCGAAGGCACCCGTGTCGGTATCGCCCCACGGGTCGCGCCCATCGGATCCGCGCGAGCGCCCATGGGCCCCTGAGCCGTACGATCCGGACCCGTAGGATCCGCCGTAGGAGGCACGCATGCGCTCCCCCGATGTGGCAGCGCGGCGTACATCGAGTAGCTCGGCGGGAATGTCGTCGAGGAATCGCGACGGCGGCATCTCCTGCGGAGTCCCCCAGGCGCTACGCACGGCCGCGCGCGTCAGGTAGAGGCGCTCGCGCGCACGCGTGATCGCCACGTAGGCCAGTCGGCGTTCCTCCTCCAGCTCGCTCTCGTCCCCGAGGCTGCGCTGGTGCGGGAAGGTGCCGTCCTCCATGCCGGTGACGAACACGACCGGGAATTCGAGACCCTTGGCGGTGTGCACGGTCATGAGGGTGACTTGCCCGCCGCGCTCGCCCTCCGCGAGCACCTGGTCCGAGTCGGCAACGAGGGCGACGCGCTCGAGGAAGTCCGCGAGGGTGCCGCCGGGCGCGTCGGCCGCGAAGGCACCCGCGACCGAGTGCAGTTCCGCCAGGTTTTCGACGCGCGAGGCGTCCTGCGGATCGTCGCTGCGGCGCAACTCCGCGAGGTAGCCCGTGCGGTCGAGGACCTCTTCGAGGATGTCGGCCTGGGATGCGCCGCGGGATTCAGCAGCGCGTAGCGTCTCGATGAGTCCCCAGAAAGCGGCCGCCGACTTCGCAGCGCGCGAGGTGATGCCCACGACCTCGGGCACGCTCGCGGGATCGGGCACGCTCGCGGGATCAGGGGTGCGAGCAGAATCCGTGACTCCGGTTGCCTCCGGCGTCGTCTGGGACGAGGCCGGGGCCGCAGCCGCGCTCTTATCCTCAGCGGAGCTTGCCGCCGGGTTCTCCCCCGCCCCCTGAGCGGAGGACACGGGAGCCGAAGACCCGGCCGAGGCCTCGTCCGGGGACGTGGAATGAGCGAGCGCGTCAACGTCGATCCCCTCGCCCTCACCGGCGGGGCACCCGGCGCGCAGCCACAGGTGGCGCAGGGCCGCACCAAACGAGATGCCATAGCGGGCGGCGTGCGCGGCGATGGCTTCTTCGGCCTTGGCGCCGATGCCGCGCTTGGGGACGTTGAGGATGCGGCGGGCGGCGACCGTGTCGTCGGGGTTGGAGATGACCTGCAGGTAGGCCAGCGCGTCCTTGATTTCGCGGCGCTCGTAGAAGCGGGTGCCGCCGACGACGCGATACGGGATGCCTTGGCGCACGAGGAGTTCTTCGAGCGCGCGGGACTGGGCGTTCGTCCGGTAGAAGATCGCGATGTCTCCCCAGTCGGTGCCGGCCTCGGCCAGGCGATCAATCTCGCCGACGACAAAGCGGGCCTCGTCGTGCTCGGAGTCCGCGGCGTCCAGGGTGATAAGCGCGCCGTCGCCCGAGGCCGTCCACAGGTTTTTTGCGCGGCGCCCCGTGTTGCGGGCAATGACGGCGTTCGCGGCCGACAGGATGTTCTGCGTCGAGCGGTAGTTCTGCTCGAGCAGGATGGTGCGCGCGCCCGCGAAGTCGCGCTCGAACTCTTCGATGTTGCGGATCGTGGCCCCGCGGAAGGCGTAGATCGATTGGTCCGAGTCGCCGACGACCGTCAGCTCGGCGGGTTCCACGCCGTCGGTGCCATCGCCCACGAGGGCGCGCACGAGGACGTACTGGGCGTGGTTCGTGTCCTGGTACTCGTCGACCAGGATGTGGCGGAATCGCCGGTGATAGTGCTCGGCGATCAGCGGGTTGTCGCGCAGCAGTTCAACCGTACGCATGATGAGGTCGTCGAAATCCAGCGCGTTCGAGGCGCGCATACGCTTGTCGTACTCGACGTAGGCTGCCGCGACGATGCGCGACACCGGGTCCTTGCCTGCCAGGTCCGCGTAGCGCGCCGGGCCGATCAGCTCATTCTTCGCGTCCGAGATGCGCGCCGCCACCATCTTTGGGGTGAAGCGCTTAATGTCGACGTCCTGGGCCTTGAGGACCATCTGGATGAGGCGCTGAGAGTCCTGCGCGTCGTAGATCGTGAACGACGAGGACAGGCCCGCCGCCTCGTGCTCGTAGCGCAGCAGGCGCACGCACGCCGAGTGGAATGTCGACACCCACATGCGCCGCGCGTCGTCCCCCACGAGGGAACCCGCGCGTTCGCGCATCTCAGCGGCCGCCTTGTTCGTGAACGTAATCGCGAGGATCTGCCCCGCCCGCGCCCGGCCCGTGGCCAGCAGGTAGGCGATGCGGTGCGTGAGGACGCGCGTCTTGCCGGAACCCGCACCCGCCAGGATCAGCAGCGGCGAGCCCTCGTGAGTGACGGCCTCGCGCTGGCGGTCGTTCAGGCCACGCGTGAGGGAATCGGGGTCCACACTGGGGCGCTGGGGTCGATTCCAGGAGGACTCGAACGAGGCCTGGGCAGGCTCCCACGCAGAAGACTCCCCCGACTCGCCGCCGGGCACACCACTCTCGGACCACCCGTCGTCGTAGTCGGCGCCCAGGGCGTCCTCCACATCGAAGGCGGGGACCTCCGGCGGCACGTAGTCGTCCTGGAATCCCCCATCGGAGCCGATCAGGAAACCAAGGTCAGGCAAAGAAGTCGCGTCACTCATCGCCTCCAAGCCTAGACCGCCCCACCCCCACAAGCATAAAAAGCCTCCCATTCCCTGGACTTCAATCTCAATGTCCAAGAAACGGGAGGCAGTTCAAAGGGCGGTTCGCGACGAGGCCGGGGCCTCCCCGCGCTCATACGCGGCAGAAACCCCGGCCTCGTCGATGCGATTACTTCTTGCGGTACAGCGACTTCGTCGCGTACACCGGCTCGGTCGTCACCTGGATGCCCAGGGAACGGAAGATGCCCTCGTCCACGGGCCCCAGGATGACCGACTCGTGCACATCGCAGTCGCGCAGCGAACTCAGCTTATCCAGGGCGCGTCGCGCGTTGTCGTCACCGTTGGCGCTGACCGCGAGCGCGATGAGGACCTCGTCGGTGTGCAGGCGCGGGTTGCGAGAACCCAAGTCGTGAGTCTTGAGGCGCTGGATCGGCTCGATCGACTGCGGGGCCAGGAGCTGGACCTCGTCGGGCAGGCCCGCGAGCTTCTTGAGCGCGTTAAGAAGCATCGCCGAGGAGCAGCCCAGCAGCGCCGAGGTCTTGCCCGTGACGATCTGACCGTCGGGCAGCTCCATTGCGGCGGCAGGCTGACCCGTGGCCTCGGCCAGCTCCAGGGCGGGGCGAACGACCGGGCGGTCCATGCGGCCCACGCCGACGCGGCTCATCAGCAGGGAGATGCGAGCCGACTGCACCGGCTCACTCATCTCCTTCTTCTCGGTCACAAGGGCCTTGTAGTAGCGGCGGATGATCTCCTGGCGCGACGCCTCTTTGCAGGCCTCGTCGTCGACGATGCAATTGCCAGCCATGTTCACGCCCATATCCGTGGGGCTCTTGTACGGGGAAGCGCCGAGGATCTTCTCGAACAGGCGGCTCAAAACCGGGAAAATCTCCACATCGCGGTTGTAGTTAACCGTCTTGATCCCGTAGGCCTCCAGGTGGAAGGGGTCAATCATGTTGACGTCGTCCAGGTCGGCCGTGGCGGCCTCGTAGGCGATGTTCACCGGGTGATCGAGGGGAATGTTCCAGATCGGGAAGGTCTCCCACTTCGCATACCCCGACTCAATGCCGCGCTTGTGGTCGTGATATAGCTGCGACAGACAGGTCGCCATCTTGCCGGATCCCGGGCCGGGAGCAGTCACAACCACGAGGTCACGGCTGGTCTCCACGTATTCGTTCGCGCCGTAACCCTCGTCCGAGACGATGCGCTCCACGTCCGACGGGTAGCCGGGAATCGGGAAATGACGGTAGACGCGGATGCCGAGCTTCTCAAAGCGCTCCTTGACCTCGGCAGCCGCCTTGTTGTCGTCCGTCCACTGGGTGATGACAACGGAACCGACGTACAGGCCGCGCTCGCGGAACTCGTCGATCTGGCGCAGGACCTCGTCGTCGTAGGTGGTTCCCATGTCGGCGCGAACCTTGCGGCGCGCGAAATCCTTGGCGTTGACGGCTACGATGATCTCGACTTCGTCGGCCAGTTCGCGCAGCATACGCACCTTGTTGTCGGGCGTGAAACCGGGCAGAACACGCGAGGCATGCATGTCGTCGATCAGCTTGCCGCCGAACTCCAAATACAGCTTGCCGCCGAATTCACTGCGTCGCTGGGCAATGTGCCGAGACTGCATCTCGACGTACTGATCACTGTCAAAACCGATGCGGTGCATGCGTCCTCCGAGGTCGCGGAAATAAAAGAGGCCGTCCGTGCGGGGCGGTCAGGCGCTGTCACGCTCTCGGGATTCCATTGTAGGCACGCCGGACCAGCGGGCGATGATCGGCGCGCGCAAAAGGGGGCTGACCTCACACGATGTGTCGTTGCATGGCCCAGCGTGTCAGCTCGTTACGGTTGGAGAGCTGGAGCTTGCGCAGGACCGAGCTGACGTGCGTCTCGACGGTTTTGATGGAGATGAACAGGTCGTGGGCGACTTCCTTGTACGTGTAGCCGCGAGCGATGAGGCGCATGACCTCCTGCTCGCGCGCGGACAGCAGGTCCAGCTCAGAGTCGGTCGTCGAGACCTCGCCGGTCCCGAAGGCATCCAGCACGAAACCGGCCAGGCGCGGACTGAAGGCGGCGTCGCCGGCGGCGACGCGACTGATGGCCTCGACCAGCTCGGGCGTGGAGATCGACTTAGTGACGTACCCGCGAGCGCCCGCGCGGATGACCTGGACGACGTCCTCGGCGGAGTCGGAGACGGACAGGGCCAGGAAGTGCAGGCCGTCGATGTCGCGGCAGGAGCTGGCGACCTCGGCACCGCCGCCGCCGTTGCCCCCGGGCAGGTGCACGTCAAGGAGAGCGACGTCGGGAGTCAGGGCGCGGCACGCTGCGATGGCGCCTTCGACGTCGGCGGCGTCTCCGACGATCTCAAGGTCGGCCCCGGAGTGTTCAAGCTCGAAGCGCACCCCGGCGCGAACCATGGGGTGATCGTCGATGACAAGGATGCGGATAGTCACTGTGTCCTCCCAGTGGGGGCTGTTTCTTCCAGAATATCGGAGCGCGGCACGTTCAGAGCAATTTCGGTGCCGTGGGCCAGGGCGCGGATTGTGGCACTTCCCCCGGCCCTGCGCATGCGCCCGACGATGGAGTCGCGCACGCCGTGGCGGTCTGCCGCGATGGTGGCGGGGTCGAATCCTTCGCCGTTGTCCTTCACGAAAGCCTCGACGACGCGGGCGCGCACCTCGACGTAGACGGAGACGGGCGGGGCACCATGGCGCACGGCGTTCTGGCAGGCCTCGGCCAGAGCCGCAACGAGGGCAAGCTCGCCCGGGCCGGGCCGCATGTCGCCGACGACAACGACGCTGATGGGCACACCGTAGCGGCTTTCAACGCCGACAACGGCCTCGGTGACAGCGGCCTCGAGAGAGTCGGCGGCCTGCGCGTGGCCCGTGTACAGCCAGGCGCGCAGCTCACGTTCCTCGGTCAGGGCGATGGCGCGCACGCGCGCCGGGTCCTCGGCGGAGGCGCGAATCAGGGTCAGCGTCTGAAGCACGGAGTCATGCAGGTGTGCGGCAATGTCGGCGCGCTCAGCCTCGCGCACCCGCTGCGCCTGGGCCTCGGACAAATCCTTCGTCGTACGCAGCCACATGGGAACAAGCGCAAAGAGAACACCGGCAACCAGGGCAGCACCAATGAGGCCACCACGCAGCAGGATGACGGGCGGGTTGTCACGCGAGGCAGCCATGACGACGCCGAGGCTCAGCAGCGCAATACCGCCCACGACCGCGCCGATAAAGCGCACCGAGCGCCAATTGCGCACCTCGCGGCTCTGGCTCCACACCAGAGTGATGCCCGCGACGATCGACACGATGGAACCCATGTCGCTCCACTCAAGGGCGCTCGTCGCGTTCAGGATCGCCCCAAGCACCGCGGCAACCAGCAGGGCCACGCCCGTGACAACCAAGCGGTTACGCGCGACCTGGGCGGCCCTCTCCTGACGCACACGCACGAGGCCGGGGCTGAGCGTGCCCGACGCCGAGGCCTCGGGCGAATCCTCGGGAACCGTCACCCACAGCCACAGGTAGGCGACCGCGCCGACACCGAGAAAGGTCAGGGCGATGAGGCCGCCGCGGATCACCATGACCGGGACACCCAGGTGCACGGCCAGGCCCGAGCACACGCCCGCCATCCAGGGGGCAGGCATGTCCGGACTGGAGGCTGTCGCGCGTGCAAGAGGGGGCCTGGCGGGCGGTGCCGGAATCGGCGGCGTCCACCCAGGATGCGGGTTGTTGACCGTGCTGCTCACGTGTCTATTGTGGCACGTCCGGGGACGAGGCCGGGGGTACCCCCGGCACAATCAGGGGCGGTTCAGGGGGTCCCCTACTATCGCGAGGGGACTCCCGTTTGATTGAGTAGTGGTATCCGATCCGAATGTATGCGGATCCCATCGAGAGGAAGTGCACCATGAGTTGGTCAAACGGTCCGTCGGACCAGGGCGGTGCCTACGGACAGCGTCCGCCCCGCAAGCGTTTCTTTGAGTCCATGCGAGCCTCCGGCTGGTACCGAGCCCACCCTCGCGTCATCGGCGGCGTCTGCTCGGGCATCGCTGCACGCAGCGGATGGGACCTGTCGCTCGTGCGAGTCCTCACCGTCATCGCAGCCCTGTGCCTGCCCTTCGTGACGCTCGCCTACGGCCTGGCGTGGCTCCTCCTGCCCGAGGCTCAGGACGGGCGCATCCACGCGGAGGAAACCGCCGAAGGACGCTTCGACATTGCCTTCCTGGGAGGTCTCCTCCTGTGCCTTGTCAGTGTGTCCTCCGTCCTGCCCTCCGTCGGCGTCCTCGGCGGTGTTGGCATCGGTCTCGGTGCCAGCTGGCTCGGCTTCCTCGTAGTTTCCGCCTTCGTCGTCGGTCTCATCGCCTTCGTCATCTCGAACGCGAACAAGTCCGGACAGAACCAGAGCACCGGCTCGGCACCGCAGTACGGCACCCCGAGCACTCCGGGAGGAGCGGGAACAACCGCCCCTTTTGGACAGACCACCCCGACCGCTAACGTGGAGGGGGACACCATGGGCGGACAGCAGAGCGCCCACGGCTTCCCCACCTACGGGGAACCCGCCAACAGCACACAGGCCGACACGCAGGCCGGGCCTCGCCCGGCAGACGCTCGCCCCTCCCAGCCCCACCCGGGCTGGACGCCTCCACCGAGCGCGCCCAAGCCTCGTCGATGGGCCGCGCCCCCCGTACCGACCCACCGCCCCCGCACCGTTTCCTCGCGCGTCAACATGGCGATTACCGGCCTGCTGGTCCTCGTGGCGGCTGCCGTCTTCGCCGGCATTTACATGGTCGACAAGGGTCCCGTCATCCCCTTCATCACAGCAGAAACCGGGGAGCAAACGGTCGCGCGCATCATCGTCATCGGCGGCGGTGTGTGCCTCCTCATCGTCGGACTGTCCCTGGCGGTTGCCGCCCTGCGTGACCGCAGCGCCGGCTGGCTGACCACGCTGTCGATTCTCGGCATCATCGTCGCGCTGCCGACGGCCGCCATCGGCACCGAAGCGACACAGCAGACGATCTCCACGTTCAGCTCCTCGATCAGCAACTCCACGGGCGACAAAACCGTCGATTGGACGGTCACCTCCGTACAGGGCGCGAGTCCCCTGGGCACCGTCACCCTCGACCTGACCGGGGCGCCTGTCGGCACAACCAAGCAGATCACCGTGAGCTGGCAAGCCTGGGAGCACCTGGCAATCCAGACGGCGGAGGGTCAGCCCGTCCAGATCGTGTGCCAGTCGAGTATCGGCTCCCTGGTAACGAACATGACGAACGACGGCTGGGCAACCCCGTTGAAGAACTGCCCGGGCCAGACCGTGTCCTCCCCCTCATGGGGCGATACGTCGCTCGGGGGAATCACCGTCCTCATCACGGATGACGCGGACCTTGAGAACCTGACGATCCTGCAGTCCCCCGACACCTCGGGCACGTGGGGTTCCACCCCGGCACAGGCACCCTCGTCTAACCCGACGCCCAACCCGACGCAGTCAGCGTCCCCCTCGTCCACCCCCGCCTACACCACTCCGGGCAACTGAGGAAGGAAACGACCATGACTACCCCCAACAACGACGCGACCAGCGAGTTCACCGGGATCGACGTCACCTCGCGCTACCCCGAACTGGATGTGACGAGCACGCTGCCCACGACCCCGGAACCGACCCTGGAGATGCCCTCCACTGATCCGCTCGCGATCTTCCGCGAGGAGGAGGGTGCCGATGGTACCACCGCATCTGGGAGTCGCACAGCCTTCGATCCGGCGTTCACGGGTGAGACGACGGCGTCTGCGGCTGCGATGTCCCCCGGGGCCTCCCAGCCCGAGGCCGGGGCCGGTTCGCGCTCGCAGGACCCCTCGGGGACACACGCCGGGGCGACGGGAACGGGGCCGGGCGCTTCGGGCGCACAGACGTGGAGTGCCCCCGCTTGGCCCGTCAACTATCACGACCTGCCCGAGGCACCCAGCAGGGGTGTGCGCGTCGGCGCGTTCGTCTGGGCGCTCCTCGTGTGCATGGTCGGCGCGTTCCTGATCGCCGAAGCCTACATCACGACCTTCAACCTGCCTGTTCTCGGTATCAGCGCCGTCGCGGCCCTCGGCGTCATCCTGATTCTGACCGCGATCTTCTCCGGTCGTTCAAAGAAGTCTCGTGGCGGCCAATCCACGAGCGCCGCCGACGCGATCCGTACGCAGTAGATCACGCGCCGCTCAGCGGCGTTGCGTAACGGGGTGGGCCCGGGAACCATCGGTTCCCGGGCCCACCCCTCGTTCTATGGCGTCGCGCCGCAGATCAGAGCAGATCCAACATGGCCGGAGCGACCAGCTTCAGGACGTTCTCACGGCCTTCCTTCGCGTTGGGAGCGTCCACCGCGAAAGCAGCCATCTGCTGGCAAGTCGCCAGGTCGTGCATGCGCAGGGCCGCACGAACCGCGTTGACCTTGGAGGGTGCCATCGACAGAGAAGCGACACCCAGGCCCGTGAGGACCAGGGCCAGCAGCGGGTCGCCGCCAGCCTCGCCACACACGCCGATCGGCTTGCCCGTCGCACGACCACCATTGCAGGCGGTACGGATCATCTCCAGGACGGCCGGCTGCCACGGGTTGAGCAGGGTCGCCAGGTTGCCGTCCAGGCGGTCCGCCGCCATCGTGTACTGCGTCAGGTCATTCGTGCCGATGGAGGCGAAGTCCACGATCGACAGAAGCTGCTCGGCGCGCAGGGCTGCCGCGGGCACCTCGATCATGATGCCGACCTTGGGCAGGCCGTAGCCGCGCGCCTTGTCAGCGAACCACTTAGCTTCGCTGGCAGTAGCAACCATGGGGGCCATGACCCACAGCTCCGCGCCGGTCGCCTTGTAGGCGGCCGCGAGGGCCTGCAGCTGCGTGTCAATGAGATCCTCACGCCTCTGGCACAGGCGCAGGCCGCGCACGCCCAGGGCGGGGTTCTCCTCGGCACCCAGATCCGCGAAGCTCAGCGGCTTATCAGCGCCCGCGTCCAGGGTACGCACGACGACGCGACGGTTACCGAAGGCCTGGAGAACCTTCGTGTAGGTGTCCGTCTGCTCCTCGAGGGAGGGAGCATCCGCGCGTTCCAGGAACAGGAACTCAGTACGGAACAGGCCAGAACCCTCCAGGTCCACCTTGGAGGCCTTGAGCGCGTCATCGACCGTGCCGATGTTGGCCAGGAGCTTCACGGGGTACCCATCGAACGTCGCGCCCTTACCGGTCGAGCCAGCCAGTGCCTGCGCACGACGCAGCGAACGCTCCTTGAGCAGGGTGACCTCGTCCTCGGTGGGAGCAATGATGACCTCGCCGACGCCGCCGTCGAGGGCCAACATCGTGCCCTCTTCGACGCCCATGATTCCCTCTGCTTTAACAATCGCGGGAATACCCAGCTGAGCAGCCAGAATCGCGGTGTGCGACGTGGGACCACCGACCTCGGTAATGATGCCCAGAACGGTCTCCGGGTTCAGCGTCGCAGTCTCGGCGGGAGCCAGGTCACGGGCCACCAGGATGACCGTGCCCTCGAACGCGGGAACACCCGGCTCGGGCAGACCACGCAGCTCGCAGATCGCACGGTCACGCACGTCATACAGGTCGGTCGCGCGCTCCGCCATGTAGCCACCCAGACCACGCAGCATCTGCGCGTAATCCTCGACCGCGTCATGGACGGCCTGCGTCAGACCCAGGCCCTTCTTGAGCTTCTTATCGACAGCCTTGGCCAGACCGCGGTCACCCGCGAGCTGAGCCGTGGCCTTCAGGATTGCCTTCGTCTCTTCCGGCGCCTTTGCCGCGCGCTCACTCAGGCGCGAGGAAACAGCTGCGAGCGCCTCACGGACACGCGCGCCGTCAGCTGCAGCATCAACGCTGCCCGGCTCCGACGTGTCAACGCCGGGCGCAGGCTGGACGATCGCGGCGGGCGCAGCAGCGGTACCGGCGGAAACACCGATACCGTGCAGAACGTCGTGCGTCGCCATCAGCTCACTCCTGATCGAGATCGCGCGAGAGCAGCGCGACGAGCGAGTCGAGCACCTCGCCCGCGCCGTCGTCCTCGGTGGACAGGGTGACAACGTCGCCGTGCTTGGCACCCAGCGTCATGATCTCGAGGAGCGACGCAGCGTCCGCCTCCTCGCCGTCAAACGCAATGGTGACCTCGACGCCGGAGTCATCCACGGCCTCGGCGAGGACGGAAGCGGGGCGTGCATGAAGGCCAACAGAGGAACCAATTGCAACGGTGCGGGAAATCATAGTCATTCCTTTCGAATGCGGGCATGTCCATCGTGAGACACGGGGACCCGTACGGCCCATACTATGACGTAGTGCACTGATTTGAAAACTCGATTTCACCACGCGGCCAGATGGGATGAATCACCCTCATAAATGCCAACAAACCATCCATTACACTCCCCCGTACCCCGCACTACCGAGCGCCGACCACGGAACACGCCACGCCCTCGTCCGTGAGACACCAGGCCCACGGCGCGCTCACCGACTAGACTAGAGAGGTATCAACGAAAGGAAAGCGAGCATGAGTTCCCGCGAACCTACGCTGGCCGACGTCGCCCAGCTCGCCGGCGTCAGCCCGACGACCGTCTCGCGAGTCCTCAACAACCGGGGTTACCTATCAGAAAAGACCAAGCGCAGCGTCGCCGACGCCATCGCCACCCTGGGCTACCGCCCCAACTCACTGGCGCGCGCCCTCCACGGCAAAAGCACCCAGACCGTGGGCCTCATCGTGCCCGCCGTCTCCCTCCCGTTCTTCGGCGAACTCGCCGTCGAGGTCGAAAACGCGCTGGCCGAAGCCGGATACCGCATCCTCATCTGTAATTCGATGGGCCGAGCCGAGCGCGAACGCGAATACCTATCCCTGCTCGTGGGTAACCGCGTCGACGGCATTATCTCCGGCGCACACAACGAGGGACTCAACGAATACGACACGATCCGTATGCCCCTGGTCACCATCGACCGCGAACTCAGCCCATCGATCCCCAACGTGCGCTGCGCGAACCGCGACGCAGGTGCCATGGCCACGCGCGCCCTCATCGAGGCAGGCCGACGCCATCCGCTCCTCTTGACCTCCCGCTCAGGGCCGCGCAACCTGCGCGAGGCCGGCTACCGCGCCGAGGTCGAACGCGCCGGACTCGAACCCCGAATCGTCACGGTCCCCTTCGACACACCGATCCCGCAGCGCTTCGCGCTCGTGCAGGGCAGCCTCGACGAGGCGCGCGCCCAGGCTCCCATTGACGGAGTCTTCGCCACCGACGACCTGGCCGCCGCCGAAGTCCTCGAGTGGGCGCGCTCCCGCAACCTGTCCGTACCCGGCGACCTGTCCATCATCGGCTTCGACGGCACTGAAACGATGCGCCGTGCCCTGCCTCACCTAGCAACTATCCGTCAACCCATCGCGCAGATTGCCCGCGCGGCTGTCGACATCCTCCTCGGGCAAATGAGGGGTACGCTCCCCCGTCCCATCGACGAGGCCGGGGATAATCCCGCTCCGACGCTCGAGTTTGCGGGCACGCTGATTCAGGGGCGTTCCCTCAGCCTATAGCTCGCATTCCGGTCTTCGTGCCACGGCAACAGGCCCACACCGCCTGTCACCATCTGCCGCGTGTCCATCGCACCCCAGCTGGGGCGCTCCCTCTCTCCATGAGCCGTTTCGGCCTCGCGGCGACGGGTCTTCTCCCGTATCTTCATCGCCTTCCGCGTATGAGGCCATCGACTGGCACGTCCACGTTCCTCACGTGGACTCCCTATTGCGCACGTGGGCCTGCTATTCCGCACGTGGGCACCCCCGCCCACGTTCAGATCAGCCGGTTAACGTGCGGAAGAGGCGGTTACCAGCGACAACAAACAACGGGTGGGCGGCACCAGCTCGATGCTGGTGCCGCCCACCCGAGGATTCACTCCGAAGCGGCTCAGGCCTCCTTGGGAGCCACCGTCACGACCGTATCAGAGATGCTGACCGGGCCGGTAGCGGCGGGCGTGATCTCGCCGAACTTCTTCTTGTTCGTCACGACCATCGGGGTGATGGTGTCGTAGCCGGCTTCACGGATGACGTCCCAATCGACCTCAGCCAGGACATCGCCACGCTTGACGATGTCGCCCTTCGAGACGCGGGGCGTGAAACCCTTGCCGTCCAGCTTGACCGTGTCCATACCGATGTGGATAAGGATCTGGACGCCGGAGGCGGACTTGAGGCCGTAGGCGTGGCCGGTCGGGAAGGCGACCGTCACCTTGCCGTCGCAGGGGGCGACGACGACCGCGTGAGCGGCGGGGGAGATGGCGACGCCGGGGCCGAGCGCGCCGGCGGAGAAGACCTCATCATTCACGTCGGAGAGCGCAACCAGCTCACCTGTCATGGGGGAGGTCAGCGTCAGGTCAGCCTTGGCCTCGTCGCTGAAAGACGGGGCGGGGGCAGCCTCAGCAGCCGGCGCGGCAGCCGGGGCAGCCGCGGGGACAGCAACCGCAGCGGCGGTCACGGGAGCGGCAGCCTTAGCGGCGGGCGCACGGCCCTCCATGTCAGCCTTGCCGCGCGTCATGGCGTAGGCGAAGGTGAAGCCGAAGGACAGGACGAACACGAGGATCTCGAGGGCGAGGTACGCGGGGATCGACTTGGGCATGATTGACACGAAGCCGACGAAGCCGGCGGCACCCAGGGCCTGGCCGCGCACGTTCAGCAGCGCGACGCCAGCGGAGCCGATGGCGGCTGCGGCCATGGCACAGAAGAAGGGCCAGCGCAGGCGCAGGTTGACACCGAAGATCGCGGGCTCGGTGATGCCGAAGACGGCGGATGCACCACCGGCACCGGCCAGGCCCTTGAGCTTGGCGTCGCGGGTCTTGAAGAAGATGGCCAGAGCGGCCGCACCCTGCGCGACGTTCGCCATGGAGGCGACGGGGAAAATGAAGTCGCCGACACCGCCGTTAACAGGCAGCAGCGGGATTTCGATGGCGGGGAAGGACTGGTGCAGGCCGGTGACTACGATGGGGCTGTAGATGAAACCGAAGAGCAGACCGCCGAACACGCCGAGCGTCGTGTACGTCCAGTTGATACCCCAGGTCAGGTACTCGGCGGCCACGCGGGTAACGGGGCCGATGATCGTGAAGGCCAGGAAGCCGGTGACCAGCATCGTGATGAGCGGGGTGAGCAGGAAGTCTGCGGTACCCTTAAGGACCTTGTGCAGGTTCTTCTCGATGAGGCACATGACGTAAGTGACGGCCAAGGTGGGGATAACCTGCGCCTGGTAGCCGATCTTGGCGACGTCCATGCCGAAGATGTGCCAGTAGCTAACCGTTTGCTCACCGGCCAGCGCCGCGCCCGTATTCCAGGCGTTGAGCAGGTCGGAGGACACCATGGCCGCACCGATTGCGGCACCCAGGTAGACGTTGCCACCGAAGCGCTTGGCGGCGGAGAAGCCGACGAGCACAGGCAGGGAGGCGAAGGCGGCGGAGGAAACCATGTTGATCAGGGCCGCGTAGTCAGCGATCGCCGGGTACATGGTGGTGAGGGACTGCTCGCCGAACAGGCCCTCAGCGGTCATGACGTTGTTGATGGCCATCATCAGACCGCCGGCGACCAGCGCCGGGAGGATCGGAACGAAGATGTCGGCGATCATCTTAATGAAACGCGAGAAGAGGTTGCCGCCCTTTTCGGCTTCCTCCTTGGCCTCATCCTTGGAGACCTCGCGCACGCCATGGTCGGAGACCATGCGGGCGTAAACCTGGTCGACGTCGCCGGGGCCGACGATGATCTGGAACATACCGCCGGCAGCGAATGTGCCCTTCAGATCTTCGTTATCGTCGAGGGCCTGCTGGTTGATCTTGGACTGATCCGCGATCACCAGACGGAGACGTGTCGCGCAGTGAGCTGCTGCGCTGATGTTGGAGGCACCGCCGACTGCTTCGACGACCTCCCCTGCCACCTTGGCATGATCCATTGCTGACCACATTCCTTTCTGAAAAACCCACGCAGTACGTCATTGTCCGCATCGCACTGGGCAGTGTGTAGCAATCGATTGACATAGTAGAGTGCGGAACTTTACTTAGCAAGGTGATGAGAAAAAATCTCACGCCCGAGCACTGAGACTCCCCTCACATAGAACGAGGCCGTAGCCACCAACGCAGCCACGGCCTCGTCTTGGGGTTACTCAGTCGGCGCGCACGGCGCTCACATTCGTCACGGAGGCGGCGCCCGAGAGCGTCACTCCGGTGCCCTCGCCGCGCAGGAAGCTGCGGGTGGTGAAGACACGCGAGCCGTCACCCAGGTAGATCTCGGTGATAGAACGGTCATGGAGGATCTCCACGCGGCTGGCCTCCCCCGCATCCAGGGTGACGATGCGACGGCCACCGTGGGGGTAGCGCGTGCCCGTCAGGTCGACGGTCAGGCGCCCTTCCTCGAGAGTGATCGACAGGCCAGAATCGGAGCCGATGCGAACGGACAGCGCCCCCTCGTAAGAAGCGTCGAAGGCCAGGCGCCACGAACGCGACCCCTCCAGCTCGACAACGCGAGTCCCGGCCTCGTCCGTTGGTGTGCCCTCGAGGGTGGCGGGCGCAATGGGCAGGCCCGGCAGGTACGGGCGTGCAATGACGCGTCCACCGCGCAGGGTCAGAGCGCGCGGGGCAGTGAAGCAGTGCACCCAGCCGCCGGTCTCGATGGAGGGCTGGTCGTCCTCGCCGGCGTTGCCCGCCCAGCCGAAGAGGAGGGTCGGCGCGCCCGGGTCCGAAGAAGCGGAGCGGGCCATGACCTGGGGCGCGTAGAACTCGGTGCCACGGTCGAGTTCCTCGAAGGAGCCGTCAGCCCCGCGCAGCTCGGTGCCCACGAGTTCGCCGACGATGGCGATGCACGGGAAGACATTCTCGAAGCCCTCGCGCTCCGGCGAGATGCCCTGCGGGCAGATGATGAGGACGTCGCGTGCCTCGTCAGTCTCCTCGTCGACGAGGCGCACCAGGTTGGGACACTCCCACATGTAACCGAACGCATCGAACGCGCTGTCGGCGTCCGGGAAGGTCATCTCCCCCTCGCACTCCCACGCGCGCAGGTCTGAGGAGCGGTAGAGCAGGGCCGCGCCCGTGAGGTTCTCGCGTTGAACGCCGAGCAGCATCCGATAGGATCCGTCCACATCGCGCCACACCTGCGGGTCGCGGAAGTGAGCGGTGTAGCCCTCGGGCTGGCGGGCGATGACCGGGGGCACTTGCTTCTTAAAGTGCTCCATGTCGGTCGAGGTGACGACGCACTGGGTGGCCTCGCGCTCCCCCGTCTCGGGATCCTTGTAGTTGCCGGTGTACCACAGCTCGACGTGGTCCCCAGCGTCGATGGCGGTGCCCGAGTAGGCACCGCTCGCGTCCTGGTGGGTGTCGGGCAGGATCGCGGGGGCGTGGTAGTCCCAGCGGGTCAGGTCACGCGACGTAGCGTGGCCCCAGTAGACGAGCTTACGCGGGTGCTCGGGCGTGTACTGGAAGAATGCGTGATAGGTTCCGCCGACCTCAATGAGGCCATTCGGGTCGTTCAGTCGTCCCACCGGGGGTGCGACGTGGAAGAGCGGGTAGTCGGGATCGTGAGGGGCGCGCGACGAGGCCTCGGCAGCGAGGGCGGACGCGAGAAAATCTTCGGCCATGACCACAAGGTAACACCCTCGCATAGACGAGCGCGCGGGCGGGACGCATCTGTCCCGCCCGCGCGCTGTCAAACGTACGCCACAATTGTTACAAGGGGCGATATTTCAAGGAAAAACCAGATCAGGCACCCGTCACGTCGTCGGGGTGAGCGTCCGCGTAGCGGGCAAGCTCCTCCTCGACGATTGCTTCGTCGAGCTTGACGAAGACGGGCGTGGGCTTGGCAATCGGAGTGCCCACGGTGATCGCGTGGCGCTCCCAGGTCGGCACGTTCGTGTAGTCGCCCGTGATGATCGGGTAGCCGCTTCGGCCTTCGAAGTCGACGGGCAGGACCTGCGGGTCGAGCTCGACGACCTCCTCGATACGAGGCATGGGCGCGATCTCGCCGCTGCCGCCCATGACGCGGTCGATGTCATTGGCCGCGTGAGGCAGGAACGGGGAGAGCATGAGGTTGAGGTCCGCGACGGCCTGAGCGAGAGTCCACAGCACGGTCGCGAGGCGCTCGCGCTCCTCGGGGGCCTTGAGCTTGAAGGGGGCCGTGTCGGTCACGTACTTGTTGGCCTCGCCGACTAGGCGCATGGCCTCGGACAGCGCCGCCTTCTGGCGGTGGTGGCGAATCAGGTTGCCCACGGTCTCAAAACCGGCCTCGATGGCGTCCAGGAGGGCGCAGTCGATGTCCTGCAGCTCACCGGGGGCCGGGATCTCGCCGAACTTCTTGGCAATCATCGAGGCCGTGCGGTTGACCAGGTTGCCCCAGCCGGCGACGAGTTCGCCGTTGGTGCGGCGCACGAACTCGGCCCACGTGAAGTCGGAGTCCGAGGTCTCGGGGCCAGCCGCGCTGATGAAGTAACGCAGGGCGTCGGCCTGGTAGCGCGAGAGGAAGTCACGCACGTAGATAACGATGCCGTGCGAGGAGGAGAACTTCTTGCCCTCCATGGTGAGGAACTCAGACGAGACGACCTCGGTGGGCAGGTTCAGGACACCCAGGTCACCGGGAGCGCCCCCCTTCGCGCCCTGGCCGTTGTAGCCGAGCAGCTCGGCGGGCCAAATCTGGGAGTGGAAGACGATATTGTCCTTGCCCATAAAGTAGTAGGACAGGGCCTCGGGGTCGTTCCACCACTTGCGCCACGCCTCGGGGTCGCCGGTGCGGCGCGCCCACTCGATGGAGGCGCTCAGGTAGCCGATGACGGCGTCGAACCACACATACAGACGCTTGGTGGGCTGGTCCTCCCAGCCGGGAACCGGGATGCCCCAGTCGATGTCGCGCGTCATGGCGCGCGGGCGGATGTCTTCCAGGAAGTTCTGGGAAAACTTGATGACGTTGGGACGCCACGTGCCCGACTGTTCGCGTTCATCCAGCCAAGCGGACAGGGCATCGGCCAGGGCGGGCAGGTCGAGGAAGTAGTGGACGGACTCCACGAAGTTAGGGGTCTCACCGTTGATGCGCGAGTGCGGGTTGATGAGCTCGGTCGGGTCCATTTGGTTGCCGCAGTTGTCGCACTGGTCGCCGCGCGCCCCCTCGGCACCACAGATCGGGCAGGTGCCCTCGATGTAGCGGTCGGGCAGGGTGCGGCCAGTGGACGGGGAGATGGCGGCTCGCGTGACCTGCTCGATCATGTAGCCGTTGTCACGCACGGTGGCGAACATGTCCTGGACGACGCGGTAGTGGTTGCCAGCGGTCGTGCGGGTGAACAGGTCATAGGACAGGCCGAGGGCCACGAGGTCCTCGACGATGAGGCGGTTGTTCTGATCCGCGAGTTCGCGAGCGCTCATGCCCGCGCCGTCGGCGGCCACCAGGATCGGCGTGCCGTGCTCGTCGGTACCGGACACCATGAGCAAGTCGTGCCCGGCCATTCGCATGTACCGGGAGAAAACGTCGGAGGGGACACCGAATCCCGCTACGTGGCCAATATGACGGGGGCCGTTGGCGTAGGGCCATGCGACGGCGGACAGAATACGACTCATAGTCACTAACAATACTGCTTGGCACGCTCGAAGGGGGAATTGGTGGCTTGTTGCGGGATAGTCGCACCCTCCGAGGAAAGTCGCCGTGGTGCTATCCTGGCGAAAACGCCACATTCATGGAGGAAACATGACCCGCGCGCTCATTATCGTCGATGTTCAGCCTACGTTCTGCGAGGGCGGGGCCCTCCCGGTGACGGGAGGCAACGCGGTCGCAGAGGCCGTGGCCGCCTACGTGGAGGCCCACCGCGGGGACTACCAGCTGATCGTGACGACGCAGGATTGGCACATCGATCCGGGCGCGCACTTCTCCGAGACGCCGGATTTCGTGGACACGTGGCCCCCGCACGGCGTAGCGGGCACGGACGAGGCCGAGCTGCATCCGGCGCTCGCGAACGTGAACGCGGACGTGACGGTCAAGAAGGGCCAGTACGAGGCCGCCTACTCAGGCTTCGAGGGCACGACCGAGGACGGGAAGACGCTGGAGGAGGCGCTGCGCGCCGCCGGCGTCACCGAGGTGGATGTCGTGGGCCTGGCCGAGTCGCACTGCGTGGCCTGCACGGCCGTGGACGCTGTGCGCGCCGGGTTCCCGACGCGCGTCCTGCGTGAGCTGACCGCCCCCGTCACCGAGGAGCTGGGCGCGCAGGCCCGCGAGTGGATGATGACGGAGGGTGTCTTGCTCGTCTGAGGCTCGGGTGCTGCCACATCGCAGCCGGTAGGCGCACGCTTGTGGATAGCTTGCGCACGTGCGGATAGGAAACAGGGCATCCGGATAGGTTATTAACCTATCCACGAGGTGATAACCTATCCAGCTAGTCGTTTCCTATCCGCGTGGGCCACGCTGATCGCAGATCCGCGCCCCGGCCTCGTCACTTCGCGGCGAGGGCAGCCTTGTAGAGGTCGTTCTTGCGCGCGCCCGTTGCGGCGGCGACCTCGGCGGCGGCGTCTTTCAGGCGCATGCCCTCAGCCGCAAGCGCGAGGACCGCGCCGACGTGGTCTTCGGCGCGCGCGCTGCGTTCGTACCCGGCAACGACGATGGTGACCTCGCCGAGGATATCGTCCGCCCCCTCCGCGAGTTCCCCGAGCGTGCCGCGGCGCACTTCCTCGTAGTCTTTCGTGAGCTCGCGGCACAGGGCTGCACGGCGGTCGCCGCCCAGCACCTCGGCCATGCGAGTGAGTGTGGCGGCTGCACGCCGGGGCGATTCGAAGAAGATCAGCGTGTGCGGGTCGGTGGCTAGGTCCTGCAGGTAGCGCGTGGCTTCCCCGTCCTTGCGTGGCAGGAAGCCTTCGAAGGCGAAGCGGTCAGAGGGCAGGCCGGACAGCGCGAGGGCGACGAGCGGCGCGGAAGGGCCGGGCAGGACGGACAGGGGCACGCCCGCGTCGATGGCGGCGCACGCCAGGCGGAAGCCCGGGTCGGAGACGGTGGGCATGCCCGCGTCGGACACGAAGACGACGCGCGCCCCTCCCCTGGCCGCCTCGACGATGCCCGCGGCCTTCTCGGCCTCGTTGTGGTCGTGCAGGGCGATCAGGCGACCACCCAGCTTGATGCCCAGGCGTGAGGCCAGTGCGAGCGCACGGCGCGTGTCCTCAGCAGCGACGACATCTGCTTCCTCGAGCGCTGCGATGACGCGGGGCGAGGCGTCGCGCACGTCACCGATGGGGGTGGCGGCCAGTAGGATGGAACCGGGATCCTGCCGGTAGGGCTGGGGTCCGCGCCCGCCGTGGGTCGTCGGGGACGAGGCTTGGGCGGGTTCGGCGGGATGAGTCTGGTCGGTCGCGGCTTCCATGCCGGTATCGTCTCACTGCTTTCCGGTGCGCGCACGACGCGGGTTCACTCGGGAGCACAGGACTGTACTAGAAGTTGTACAAGGGGAGAGCCAAGCGCTCCCAAGGGCTGACGTAGCGTGAGAAGACAGAATTGGACCTGTCGAGGTCTTTCAGATGGACGGTGTAGGAATCTCTATCATCGAAAGACCTCAACCCCTACACGGCCACGACACGCCGAGCCCCACCCCTGCACCCTCACATGCGAAGAGTTCCTTTCCCCACCTCGACAGTGCTCTCCTCAGACTCCACGACGGCCAGCCCCGCGTCGGTGAGGATCGTCGCGGCCCACCGTCTGCCAGCGGGACAGGCACGCACGACGACGCGCCCGGCCACGGCCTCGTCAAGTGCGGCGGTTGCCCGCGCCACGATGAGGTCACGCAGCCGGACCTCGTTCTCCTTATCCTCCCCTCGGTCCCCGTTGCCGCGGTCATCAAGCAGAAGGACCTCGACCCCTCGTCCTCGCGCGCGACGCGCCGCTTCCACGACGGCGGTTCCGGTGAAGAAGGGAGCGCGGATCTCGTCGCGCAGCTCCGCCTCGAGCAGGCGCGCCTCCATGGCGATCTCAGGTGTCACTTCTTCATCCCGGAGCGCCTCGAGGGTCCCGCGCGCGCGAACGGACACGTCGGCGAGCTTGACCGCCATAGCCGAATTAATGCTCACCTGCAGTTCCCTCTCCAGGCGAGCCTGCTCCTCGGCTTTGAGGGCTCGTTCGATCGCGGAGGTCACGGTGCCCGACCACGACACGAGAGCAAACCAGAATATGAACGTGATGATGTGGCCGATCGTGAAGGTGAAGACGAGGCCGGGCGGCCTACCTGAGAGTGCAACCCATGCGGCGACTGCGACCACAAAGCAGACGCAACCAACGACGGCCTCGGCCGTGCGCTGACGCAGGAGGAGCAGCGCAGCGAGGAACATCGATGCGCCCGCGCTCCACCCGGACCAGCCCGGCCATGCGGACGCTCCCCGAATCGGGGTGAGCACCAGCAGGTTAGACACACCGATTACAGCGGCACTCCCCCACGTCACGAGTTTCGGGGGCACGCGGTCGGGCCACGGTGCCACCAACAGGGTTCCTGCGACCGCCATGATCGCGAGGGAGAGGATGACGGGGCCCCTATGTGAGTAGGCCCCGTGGCTGAATTCGATCGCCACCATATAGCTATGAAACACAACGCCGACCAGAACAAGCAGCCGCGCGCCGCGCGACTCTGCGGCCGCGCGAACCTGCGAATCCCACGCAGTGCGCGACGGGTCTTTGTCGCGCGTACCCGCGCGGGGCCGCCAGGCGAAGGCGGAGCGAATCGCCTGCCGCGGCCTGAAGCGTCGACTCTGGGGGTCGTGCCATTCCAGGGTCACGCACGTCCCTCCGCCGGGTTGCGAGACCAGGGTTGCGTGTCCCCTGACCGACTCCATCCGATTGACGATGGAGCGGCGGACGCCGTGACGCCCCTCGGTGGGGTGTTCAAGGTCGAAGCCCTGTCCCGTGTCGGTGATCGTCACGCGTATGGAGTCCACCTCGGCTGAGACGACGACGCGGCAGCGCGCGGGCTGGGTCGGGTCCGAGGTGTCAGATCCTGCGTGGAGACGAACGTTGTTGAGCGCCTCGTGGGTCGCGGAGACGAGCGCGGTGCCCACCTGGGCGGGGATCTGCCAGCCTTGAGCAGGAAGGTGGCATGTGACCTTCCAGCGCGACTGCTGAGGGCGTACGAGGGCTTCGAAGGCCCCTCGCATCTGTGTAGCGTCCATGAACCCGTTGGAGGGTGGGGCGGGGACGAGGGCGCACAGCGCGGAGTGGGCTGCCGCGCGTACCTCAATATTGTCGATGCCCCGTTTACACGCGAGAATCAGGGCCGAGAGCACATAGTCGTGGATGAGACCGTTGCTACGCGACCGTGCGCGCCCCTGGGCGCGTTCTCCCGCGAGCGCACGCTCGGCGTCGCGTGCGTTGCTGCGGGTCTGGTCGAGGCCGCGCACGATCATGAGGGTCCATTCGAGCATTCCCGCGTTGGCCATGGCGACGAGCAGGAAGTAGAGGGGGCCGACCGATGTTTCGAGTAGTTTGTTGTCGGGGTTGGCACTCATCATGGCGATGATCTGCAGTGGAGCGATGGCGCTGAGGTAGGCAGCGGTGGAGCGTCCGCGCAGGACTGCGATGCTGCTGATCGCGGCGAGTGGGTAGAGCGCCAGGATCGGGTTCGTGTCGGAGGCGATGGCGTGGACATAAACCGGGGGCACCGGGGAGCCGAGGTGCATGGCTGGCAGGATCGCGCACGCGACGATGAGTGCCAGGTAGCACGCGAGGTAGAGGCGCGTGAGGATGAACCAGCCGGTATCGGTCCACATGTGCGTGTGTCTGCGTGCGGTTACCGCCTTGATGATCGCAGCGAGCGCGCAGGCTCCGGCGCAGAGCGGAAGAATTAGGTTCGGTGAGTAGAACACCCATTGCGCCAGGTCGGACGGCGAGGCCGAGGCGGGGATCAGCTGGGGTCCGCTGATGATCGTGGTGCAGACGGCGGCGCAGACGGCGGCGAGGACGATGAGGCGCTGCATGTGCAGCGCGTAGGGGCCGAGGTCGCGCGGGTGCATTAGTCGTAGTAGCTGACGAGGCCGTCTTCAGCAGCGCGTCGGAAGAGGTCGACGCGCGATTCTGCGGGGCGTCCCGATTCCCTGTATTTGTCGCGGATTCGGGCGATGTAGGTGTTGACGGTGTTTTTGGAGACGCTGAGGGCACGCGCCACGGAGGCGGAACTCTCACCGGAGGCGTAGTGTGCGAGGATCTGCGCCTCGAGGTCTGAGAGGTGTTCGGCGACGAAGTCTTCGTCGGCGTCGAGTGCGGCGGCCCAATCCGGGGTCGGAAAGGTGACGCCTTCGGCGGCGGCGAGGACGGCCTCGACGAGGTCGTCGGGTGGCGCGCTCTTGCGGATGATGGACAGGGCCCCGCCGGCGATCGCGCGTCGCACCAGGTAGGGGTCGTCGCCGGAGGTGTAGACGACGACGGGGATCCCGTATCCGTTGATGTACGCGATGTTCTTGTCGGGGGCGGAGCCGTCGGCGAGGCGCAGGTCGAGGACGGCGATCTGCCCGCGCTTCCACCGCGCTTCGCGGACGGTTGGTGCCCAGCTAATGGATGCGTCGGCACCACGATCTTCGAATGCGGCCTTCACACCGAGGCCGACGACGCGGTGGTCGTCAATAACGACGATCTGCGTGCTGGTTTTTATCATCGTGCCTCCCCCGCGCTTCCGGGTCTCGTTGACCGCGTTAAAACGTAATTTTTTCTCAGTCTAATTGCTCAGGAACGCTTTTTTCAACATCCCTGGTCAGCAGGCATTTTGAGTCACGATCTCTGCGCAGATTTGCTTGTGATCTGCTCAGTGAGGGAAGGGAAGCATCGACACCCACCGAGCGCCTAGACGCCGCGTTTGTCGGGGTTTTTGAAGGGACAATGGATGCCTGTCGCCCAACCTCCCTGCTCGGAAACGAGGCCTGGGTGACCTTCGCGCGCATCGCGACGCCGGGCGTTTATGCCGAGAAGCCCCGAGGCCTGGTTTCCCTCAGTGGGAGGCCACCGCGGCGCGCGGGCGAGCGGTACCTCGCGCGCGCACCCAGCCGGGCAGGCGCGAGGCCAGGACGGCGCCCGCACACAGGAGCGCGATGGTGCCGCCGGCGCTGAGGCGAGCGGGCACGGCGATTCCCAGACCGGCTAGGCCGAGGGCCGCCCCGAGGAGGGGGCACCCGATGAGGAAGGAGCGGGCGCTGCGAGCGCTGGGCGCGAGCGCCGCAGCGGGGGCGGCGATGAGCGCAATCGACAAAATAGTGCCGACGGCGGGGATCGCGACGGTGACGGCAGCGAGGATGAGCCCGAGAATAATGCGTTCGTTGCGGGCAGCCCCGCGCGCCGCGCCGGGTTCGACGGGGTCGAAGCAGTGGGCCAGGAGCTGGCGGTGTCCGACGGCGATGAGAACCGAGGCGAGGAGCAGGACGGCCCCGGCCCACGCGACGTCCGCGGGCGAGACGGTCATGACGGATCCGGTTAGGAAGGAACTGACGGCGAGGGGCAGGGGCTTGAACCAGGTCGCCAGGAAGTATCCTGCGGCGAATCCCGCCGTCAGGACGATGCCGGCGGCCCCCTGGCTGGAGATTCCGGGGATCGACGCGAGGTAGCGCATGAGTGCAACCAGCGGGATCGTCCCGAGGAAGGCACCGACGTAGAGCGCGGCGGACATGCCCGAATGGCCGAGGCCGAGGCTGGCAGCGACGACGACGCCGAGGACCGCGCCGGGGAAGGTGCCGTGGGTGACGGATTCCGCGAAGAAAATGCGCCGATCAAGGTATGCGAACGCGCCGACGAGGCCACCGAGCGCTCCGATGAGCGTGACGTGCAGGGCGGGGACGATGAGGAGGCTCAGGATCACGATGCCTCCCCCAGCGCCAGCAGATCCGAGGACCGCGTTTCACGCGCCGTTTCACGCACGCTTGCCGCGTTATCGCCGACTCGATCTCCCGTTTCACGTACTGTTTCACGCGCGGTGAGGGTTCCCTGAGAGCCCGCCGAGGCCTCGTCCCGACCCATGCGAACCTCACGCAGCTGCCGGAGCGCGCATGCGAACGCGAAACAGGCGAGAACGCCCAGGGCTACGCAGGCCTGCGGGGACAGGGGCCGGGGCACACGCACCAGCGCGACGCTGAAGCCCGCCCAGCCGCCAAGCAGGGCGCAGGCACCGGACAACACCGCCATCGAGCGCGTCCCGGCAGCCAGCAAGCGCCCGAAAGCACCTGGCACAATGAGGTAGCCCACGACGAGGAGGACGCCCACGGCCGTCGAGGCCGCGACGACAATGGCACCGAGCGCGGCGTTGAAGGCGATGTCGATCCAGGTGACGGGGATGCCGGACACACGCGCGGCCTCGCGGTCGAAGGCGACGGCGATCTGGGCGCGCCACGTAAGCGCCAGGACCACGGCGGCCACCATGAGCACCGCGGCGCTGGTCCACATCCGAGAGGGCGTAATGTCGAGGAGGCGCCCGAACATGAGGGATTCGAGCTGACCGGACATGTCACCGATGCGCAGGGAGATGACGATACCCAGGGAGAAGAAGGCGGTCAGCAGGACGGCGGTGGTGGCCTCGGAGGAGCGTGGCTTGCGCGAGGCCGCCGTCAGGGAGGCGGCAATGAGCGCCGCACATACGGCACCGCCGGGAATGATGGCGTCGCGCCCGCCCACGGCCATGCCCACCACGATGCCGGGGAAGACGCCGTGCACCATTGTTTCGGCGCTGAACTCGGCCCGGCGCAGGTTCACGAGCGTCGAGGCCGGCCCCGCCGCCAGGGCCAGCAGCCCTAGGACGATGATGGGACGCAGCAGATAGGGAGCGATCATGACAGCGCCGCTATCGCTTCGTCGGCCCCCGACCCGTAGGCGCGCGCGAGCACGGAGGGGTCCAAGGCCTCGTTGACTGGGCCGAGGGCCACCAGCCGCGAGGCGAGCACGCACGCCCGTGAGCACACGTCGCGTGCGAGCGACAGGTCGTGCGTGGAGACGACGACGCCCACCCCGTCGCCGGTCAGAGAGGCAATCAGACCCGTGATGATGTCGCGGCTCGGCGCGTCGAGGCCGTTGAAGGGTTCGTCCATCATGACCAGCTCGGGCCGGGCGACGAGGGCACGCGCCACGAGGACTCGCTGGCGTTGCCCGCCGCTGAGCGTACCGAATCGATGGGAGGCGCGGTCGGAGAGGTTGACCCGCTCGAGGGCCTCCCCCACCCGACGCCGCATGTCAGCGGTGATGCGCCGACCCCACCCGGCCTCGGCAATGAGTCCCATGGTGACGACCTCGGACGCACTGACCGGGAAGGTCAGGTCCAGGTCGGCGCTCTGCGGGACCAGACCGATTCGCGAGGCGGCGACGCGCACGCTGCCCGACAGGAGCGAGCAGCCGCCGACAATGCCGCGCATGAGCGTGGTCTTGCCGCCGCCGTTGGGACCGACAAGCGCCAGGGCCTGGCCCTCATCCACGTCGAGGGTCAGGCCGGACAGCGCCGGGGTATTCCCATACCCCAGCGCCGCATCCTGAAAAGAAACGAGGTGAGACATCACTGACCCGCCAGCCGCTCGGGCAGCGCCGGGACGGTCCCTCCCCACGCATCGGTCAGCGTGCGCACATTGTGGATGATCGATCCCACGTAGGTGGCTCCGGCGCTCCCGTCGGGGCCGAGCGAGTCTCCGTAGAGCGCGTCGTCGCCCACGATAGGGGTCACGCCGGCACCGCGCGCAATCGCCTCGATGGACTTCGAATTGTTGGAGTTTTCAGCAAAGAGGGCGACCGCGCCCGAGTCCTTAACGGCCTGCACGGCGGATGCGATGTGGTCGGCCGTCGCGTCCTGCTGATCGTTGAAGTCGGTGAGAGCCGCGCCGATGAAGCGGATCCCGTAGTCAGCCGAGAAGTATCCAAAGGCGTCGTGGGAGGTGAACAGGACGCGCTGGCCTTCGGGCACAGTCTCGATCGACTCCGCCACCCACGCGTCGAGGGCACCCAGGTCCTCCAGGTACGAGGCCGTGGCCGCGTTGATCGAAGAGGCAGCGTCGGGCGCGGCGGCAGCGAGGCCTGCGCCGAGGTTACCAACCTGGATGCTGGCACGCACCGGCGAGGTCCACACGTGGGGGTCGAAGCGGAATTCGGGTTCCTCGCCCGCGTTTTCCGGAGGGAAAGGCCAGGGGGCGACCTCAACGCGCTCGTTGCCACGGTCAATCGTGTAGGGAGCCTGCGGGTCGGGGGCACCCGGCTTGTCGACGTCGGCGGCGGTCAGAACGCCGGAGGTGACGACCATGCGTCCGTGGAAGCCGGAGGAGGCAACCGCGTCGTCGAGAAAGTGCTCGAGGTCGACGCCGGACACGGCCATGACGTCTGCCTCGGCCAGGGCGGCGGTCTGAGCGGGAGTCATCTCATGCTCGTGCGCCGAGGCATTGGGGGCCAGCAGACAGGTTAGGCTCATCGTAAGGGCCGCACTGTCGGGGGCAGGGCCGACGTGGGATTGCTTGCCCGATGCGTCGGTTTTGTCCAGGGAAAGGTCGGTGGAAGCCGCCGCGATCTGGGTGACGTAGTCGCAGATCTGTGTGGTTGTGGCGACAATTTTAAGGCCGTGAGCCGAGGAGGCGGGGGCGCACGCCGCGAGGGGTACGAGTGCGAGGCCCAGGACGGCCACAGCCGCACGGCGAGCTGTTGAGAGGATCATCATAGCTCCTACGATATTTTCGGGTACCCGAAAATTATAGAATCATTCGAGAATAATTCTCAAGACTGTCGCAGTGCACATCCTCCCACACCCCTCAACAGGCGTGCAGGCAATTGTTCACGCCTTGGCGCAGACAGCTACACTCGGCAGTAATGGACACAACGAACGCACACCACGACACATCCGAGGACGCCGAGGCACCCGATACCCACGTCCAGACAGCCGACAACACGCAGGCAAGGGAAACAGCTTCCGTGCCCGCGGATTCGTCACCGACAGAGGACTCCCCTGCGGCGACCGTTGTCGCGGAGCCAGCCACGGCCTCGTCGACAACCGAGCCAAGCCCCTGGCGTGCCCGCCTCCACAGCCCCGCCGCCGGCTGGGCGACGACCGCGATCGCGACGATTGTCGCAGCACTCATCCGCCTGCCCGGCCTGAACAACGTCCGCACACTCGTTTTCGACGAGACCTACTACGTGAAGGACGCATGGTCCCTGCTCACGCTCGGCTACGAGGGCACGTGGCCCAACAACTACGACGCCTCCTTCGTCGCAGGCAACGTATCCGGGCTCTCCGCCGCGGGCGGCTACCCCGTCCACCCGCCCACCGGCAAGTGGATCATTGCGATCGGCATGAAGATATTCGGACAAACAGACCCCGTGGGATGGCGCATCACGACCGCAATCTGCGGCATCATCACCGTGTTTCTCCTCTGCCGGATCACGCAGAACCTGTTCCGCTCCCCCGCCCTTACCCTCCTCGCTGGGCTTTTCCTGGCAACCGACGGCATCGCCATCGTCATGAGCCGCACCTCTATCCTCGACGGCTTCCTCGCAATGTTCGCGCTTGCCGCCTTCTTCTGCTTCGTCAAAGACCAGCAGATGTCCCGACCGATGCTGGCGCACAGGCTCACCGCATGGGACGGCATTGGCGCTCCGTGCAGCGGATGGCACGACCTGGGTGAATTCCTGCGCGGACGCGACCGACGCGGCTTCATGGTCGGCCCCAATGCCGGCAGACGCCCCTGGTTGCTCGCTGCCGGCATCCTGTGCGGCCTCGCCTCCTCGGTCAAGTGGTCCGGAATCTACGTCCTGGCGTGCCTCGGCCTTTTCGTCGCAATTCGCGAGGTCACCTACCGCTGGCGACTCGGGCACCCCTCCCCCATCCGGGGCGCTCTCATCGCCGACGTCTGGTGGGCATTCATCCTGATGGTCCCCAGCGCGATCCTGACCTACATCGCCTCCTGGATCGGCTGGTTTATGCACCCCCAGGCACACGGGCACGGCCGTTCGGGCATTCCAGGCTTCGCCGGCGCACTCGCCGACCTATGGCTGTACCACAAGGAAATGTGGACGTTCCACACCGGCCTGACAACCCCGCACACCTACCAGTCCAATCCCTACATGTGGCTCACCCAGGTGCGCCCGACCTCCTTCCACTGGGCTAACGACGCGACGATTACCGGCTGCGCCTCCGGCAACTGCGCAACAAACGTCGTTGCCCTGGGCAACCCTCTACTCTGGTGGATCGGCATCGGAGCGTTGCTCGTCGTGATCGTGGCGACCCTGTGGTGTCGAAACTGGCGCTCGGGAGTCATTCTGGCAGGCTATCTCGCGCTGTACGCTCCGTGGCTTCTCTACGCGCACCGCACGATCTTCACCTTCTACACGGTCGCCTTCGTCCCCTTCGTAGCCCTCGCGGTCGCCTGGATGATCTCGCTGCTCGCCGGGTTCGTCACGGTGGATGGAGTCCCCGAGGCCGTTCTCCCGCCGCGTCACACGGTGATCACCGGACGCATCATGGCAGGGGTCCTCATCGTCGCGATCCTCGGATGCGCACTCTACTTCATGCCGCTGTGGCGCGCCGACGTCGTCGACTACGACTTCTGGCGGGCACACATGTGGTTGCCATCCTGGATCTGAATCCAGCGTACGAGAAACGGGTGGCTCGGCAGAAAAGCCGAGCCACCCGTTTCACTACATTCCTCAGCGGGAGAAGCATTCAGTGTCAGCATGAGAGCTAACCAGACCCTCACAGGCGCATCTTAGGCCAAGGAAGTCAGGATCTCGCGGATCTGAGCATTGAGCTCATCGGAGGGCTTGAAAACGCCGTCTTGGAAGTCAGAACCAAGGTTAATACCGACCTGCTGCTCACGAACGTCAGCTCCGAACGTCGCCACAATCTCGCGCAGGTGCTCGAGAGGCTTCACAGCACCGTACCAAGAGTATCCAACGAGGCCGACCGCCTTATCCTTGAGCGTCGCCGGGGGCAGGTAGTCGATTGCATTCTTCAGAACCGCAGAGACGGAGTGGTTGTACTCCGGGGTTACGAAAAGGACAGCATCCTGCGCCTCGATGTTCGTGCGCAGACGAACGGCCTCAGGCAGCTCAGGAGCCTGCATCGACGGGGGCATCTCCTCAGCAAAGAGCGGCAGATTATAGTCGCGCAGATCGAAGAAGACGGTCGCAACGCCGTCGACCTGACGGGCCTGCTCCTCGATCCAACGGACGACCTGCTCACCAGCGCGGCCGGGGCGTACGGAACCGAGAACGATAGCAACGGAAGTCATGATGTTTCCTTTCAAAGTCTTATTGAAACATCAACTACTATAAATGCACCGACGGTACTTGACAAGGAAAAACTCATATCGCTTAGGATACAGGTCCTACAGTGTCCCGACGCATTAAACCCTATCTTGCTGCCTGACGCCCTTCAACCGACATACAGCTGTATATAAAACTGTGGGGGCCTCGCGTGTTGGATGGTGTGGGCTGGTCGAATTGTGGGTGGGTGTGTGTGGGTCCTCTGTGTCTGGGTCTGGGTGTGTGAATAGGGAGCGGCCAGAAACCTTGAGGTTTCTGGCCGCTCCCGTTGGGTGTGTTGTGGCGGTGTCCTACTCTCCCACAACCTATCGGTTGCAGTACCATCGGCGCTGCCGGGCTTAGCTTCCAGGTTCGGAATGTGTGCTGGGCGTTTCCCCGGTGCTGTGACCACCACAAGACTTGGTGTTCAACACTGTTCCCCCCGTTCACTGTTTGTGTGTGGGGGGTGTGGGTTGATCGTGGTTCGTATAGTGGTTGCGGCAATAAGTTGTTCACTGTTGTTTTACCCGTCCCCTTGATTGGTTGGGGTTGTTGTTTAGTGTTGGCCCATTAGTACCAGTCGGCTCACGAGCACCTCGCGGTGCTTCCACCTCTGGCCTATCAACCCGCTCGTCTGGCGGGGGCCTCTCACCCCACAAGTGGGGCGTGGAAACCTCATCTTGGAGCAGGCTTCCCGCTTAGATGCTTTCAGCGGTTATCCCTTCCGAACGTAGCTAACCAGCCATGCACCTGGCGGTACAACTGGCACACCAGAGGTTCGTCCATCCCGGTCCTCTCGTACTAGGGACGGCCCTCCTCAAATTTCCTGCGCGCACAGAGGATAGGGACCGAACTGTCTCACGACGTTCTGAACCCAGCTCGCGTACCGCTTTAATGGGCGAACAGCCCAACCCTTGGGACCAACTCCAGCCCCAGGATGCGACGAGCCGACATCGAGGTGCCAAACCATGCCGTCGATATGGACTCTTGGGCAAGATCAGCCTGTTATCCCCGGGGTACCTTTTATCCGTTGAGCGACCACGCACCCACGTGCCATGGCCGGATCACTAGTTCCTGCTTTCGCACCTGCTCGACCCGTCGGTCTCACAGTCAAGCTCCCTTGTACACTTGCACTCGCCACCTGATTACCAACCAGGCTGAGGGAACCTTTGAGCGCCTCCGTTACATTTTAGGAGGCAACCGCCCCAGTTAAACTACCCACCAGGCACTGTCCCCAACCCGGATCACGGGCCAAGGTTAAGGTGACCGCTTAAACCAGAATGGTATTTCAACGACGACTCCACCACCGCTGGCGCGGCAGCTTCACAGTCTCCCACCTATCCTACACAAGTCCAAGCGAACACCAATACCAAGCTATAGTAAAGGTCCCGGGGTCTTTCCGTCCTTCTGCGCGAAACGAGCATCTTTACTCGTACTGCAATTTCACCGAGTTCGCGGTTGAGACAGCGGAGAAGTCGTTACGCCATTCGTGCAGGTCGGAACTTACCCGACAAGGAATTTCGCTACCTTAGGATGGTTATAGTTACCACCGCCGTTTACTGGGGCTTAAATTCACCGCTTCACACCCACAAAGAATGTTAACGGTTCCTCTTAACCTTCCAGCACCGGGCAGGCGTCAGTGCGTATACATCGCCTTACGGCTTCGCACGCACCTGTGTTTTTGATAAACAGTCGCTTCTCCCTATTCTCTGCGACCCCACAACCCCACCAACACGCAAAGCATTGGGAAGTCACGGGGTCCTCCTTATCCCGAAGTTACGGAGGAATTTTGCCGAGTTCCTTAACCACGATTCACTCGAACGCCTCGGTATACTCTACCTGACCACCTGAGTCGGTTTAGGGTACGGGCAGGTCATGCCCTCACGTCGAGGCTTTTCTCGGCAGCATAGGATCACCACAAGTCCACACACACGTGTGTCCCTCATCAGTCCTCACCCTAGTGCCCCCCGGATTTACCTAAAGGGCGGGCCACAACCTTAAATACGCACAACCATCGGCGCACTGCAGTTACCTGTCTGCGTCACCCCTGTTAACACGCTTGCCTACCATCACCGGGACCCCAAGACCCACACACAACCCCAATCCCGAAGGACCAGAGCGCGGCAGGCAAATTGGTTAGCACAATGACCTCAGCATGGGCGGTCACAACCTGGTACCAGAATATCAACTGGTTGTCCATCGACTACGCCTGTCGGCCTCGCCTTAGGACCCGACTAACCCAGGGCGGATAAACCTAGCCCTGGAACCCTTAGTCAATCGGCGCTGCGGATTCCCACCGCAGATTCGTTACTCATGCCTGCATTCTCACTCCCACACAATCCACCAGAAGTCACCTCCAGGCTTCACCTCATGCAGGACGCTCCCCTACCCAACAACACACCAACAACCAATAAAAGGCGCCAGCCATACGTGTTGCTGCCACAGCTTCGGCGGTACGCTTGAGCCCCGCTACATTGTCGGCGCAGAACCACTTGACCAGTGAGCTATTACGCACTCTTTCAAGGATGGCTGCTTCTAAGCCAACCTCCTGGTTGTCACCGCGACTCCACATCCTTTCCCACTTAGCGCACGCTTAGGGGCCTTAGCTGATGATCTGGGCTGTTTCCCTCTCGACTACGAAGCTTATCCCCCGCAGTCTCACTGCCACGCTACACCTAATGGCATTCGGAGTTTGGCTGACGTCAGTAACCCACAGGGCCCATCGGCCATCCAGTAGCTCTACCTCCACCAGGGACCACGCAACGCTGCACCTAAATGCATTTCGGGGAGAACCAGCTATCACGGAGTTTGATTGGCCTTTCACCCCTACCCACAGTTCATCCCCCAGGTTTTCAACCCTGGTGGGTTCGGTCCTCCACACAGTCTTACCTCTGCTTCAACCTGACCATGGGTAGATCACCCCGCTTCGGGTCTAGAACACGCGACACACGCCATCTTTCAGACTCGCTTTCGCTACGCATACCCCACACGGGTTAAGCACGCCACGTATCACTAACTCGCAGGCTCATTCTTCAAAAGGCACGCCATCACCCCACAAGGCTCTGACGGCTTACAGGCACACGGTTTCAGGTACTATTTCACTCCCCTCCCGGGGTACTTTTCACCATTCCCTCACGGTACTATGCACTATCGGTCATCAAGTAGTATTTAGGCTTACCAAGTGGTCTTGGCAGATTCACACGAGATTCCACGAGTCCCGCACTACTCGGGCACCACATCCACACACACCATCACCAGTCCACCTACACGACTCTCACGCTCTACGGTCAGCCATCCCAGACTGTTCAACTCCCAGCAACAACATGCGCGACCCCCCGGCAGAAGGATCCAACATGGCCCCACAACACCAAACACGCAACAGCCGCCGCCTCTCACACGCATCTGGTTTAGCCTCCTCCGCTTTCGCTCGCCACTACTCACGGAATATCTTCTCCTACGGGTACTAAGATGTTTCACTTCCCCGCGTTCCCCCCACCACCCTATACACGTTCAGATGATGGTAACCCAGCACAACCCAGGTTAGGTTCCCCCATTCGGACACCCTCGGATAATAACGCTCGCTCGCCAACTCCCCGAGGCATATCGCAGGCCGCAACGTCCTTCATCAGCTCTTGATGCCAAGGCATCCACCGAATGCCCAACAAAACTAAACAAAACACAAAAAACAGTACAGAACAAATATGCTCGCAACCACTATACAAATCACAAACAACCCACCACACACACCCACACCAACAACACAACACTGCCAGCAGGCCATGCGGGCAACCACCACAACAATGGCGGACGCCAACACGGTGTTGAACGTGAACCCGACAGTGTGCTCATCTGCATCAAACATTTATGCCCAACCCAAAACGCACCCACACCCACCACCCACAAACAGTGATGAACAAATGCAAGCACAAGAAAACAAAGCAACACACCCACAAAACGCAGACGCACCACTTGTTCCCCACAAAAACGGGCTCCCTAGAAAGGAGGTGATCCAGCCGCACCTTCCGGTACGGCTACCTTGTTACGACTTCGTCCCAATCGCCAATCCCACCTTCGACCACTCCCCCCACAAAAACGGTTAGGCCATGGGCTTCGGGTGTTACCAACTTTCGTGACGTGACGGGCGGTGTGTACAAGGCCCGAGAACGTATTCACCGCAGCATTGCTGATCTGCGATTACTAGCGACTCCACCTTCATGGGGTCGAGTTGCAGACCCCAATCCGAACTGAGACTGGCTTTAAGGGATTCGCTCCACCTCACAGTATCGCAACCCTCTGTACCAACCATTGTAGCATGCGTGAAGCCCAAGACATAAGGGGCATGATGATTTGACGTCATCCCCACCTTCCTCCGAGTTAACCCCGGCAGTCCCCCACGAGTCCCCACCATCACGTGCTGGCAACATAGGGCAAGGGTTGCGCTCGTTGCGGGACTTAACCCAACATCTCACGACACGAGCTGACGACAACCATGCACCACCTGCACACGACCAACCAAATGCCACCACATCTCTGCAGTGCCGCCGTGCATGTCAAGCCTTGGTAAGGTTCTTCGCGTTGCATCGAATTAATCCGCATGCTCCGCCGCTTGTGCGGGCCCCCGTCAATTCCTTTGAGTTTTAGCCTTGCGGCCGTACTCCCCAGGCGGGGCACTT
>ERZ1699257.6-NODE-6-length-137251-cov-7.585915_pt1 | contig 137251 bp, 132 predicted proteins | sample MGYA00581521_ERZ1699257 | MGnify/ENA primary metagenome ERZ1699257 (study PRJEB42319, sample SAMD00040330) | human oral metagenome | material: saliva | host: Homo sapiens | study: EMG produced TPA metagenomics assembly of PRJDB4115 data set (Metgenomic analysis of... | reverse complement strand
CAGTTACTTTGAACTGCTTTATTTCAATTAAATTTTCTTGTCTGCATTTCGGACAATAGAGGGGGAATTTTTTTAATTCAGTATCTTCCCTTATCTTTAATCGTGTTTTATTTCCACATACAGGACACAATATCCACTTGTAGTTTATAATAACTATCTCCTCCTTTACACTTTAATTCAAATCTTTATTAAAAAATATTTCATCTTATTTAACAAGAAACCATATTTATATAACAACATAAAATACACTAAGTTATTTTATTGAACATATATCGTACTTTATCTATCCGACTATTTGGACGACGGGGCTGGCAAACAGGTTCACCGGTAGTAACATGGTACCCTTTTAACTCTGTTAAACAAACACTACGTCCATTTGTAAAGAAAGTTAAATCACTACGATATTCTTGAATACACCGAGCAGGGATTTCTCCACTAAGAATGACCTCATTATTTTTCAATTGAGTGTCTACGATGTTCGCACAATATTTAGGAGCATCGTTGTATGCTCGTGAAAGATATTCCTGTGGCGCATAAATTTTAAAACTAAGATATGGCTCTAACAATTCTGTTCCAGCTTTTTTTAAGACTTGTTCCAATACAATAGGAGCAAGCATCCGAAAATCTGCTGGGGTACTAACAGGGCTATAGTATAAGCCATACTTAAAACAGATTTTACAGTCCGTCACATTCCAACCATACAATCCTTGTTCACAGCCATAGCGTATCCCTTCCATAACTGCATTTTGAAATGATTGATTTAAGTATCCAAGAGAAACCGAGCTCTCATACTGCATTCCACTTCCCAACGGAAGCGGTGATACAGATAAACCAATGGAAGCCCAGAAAGGATTCGGTGGAACTTCGATGTGAATGGTATACTCTGCTTTTTTTAACGGTCTTTCCATATAAATGACTGTAGGCTCTTTTATTTCTATCTCCACATGATACTTTTCTTGCAGCAGAGCACAAGTCACTTCCATTTGTACTTTCCCTAAGAAAGAAAGTATGATTTCATGTGTCGCAGAATCCACATAATATCGCAGAAGCGGGTCACTGTCGGAGATTTCTAAAAGTGCATCAAGTAACATTTCCCTTTGTTGAGGTTTGCTCGGTTCAACAGTCGTTTGCAGCAGAGGGAGGGGATTTTCAATTCTCTCTCTCTGTGGCAATAGCTTTGTATCTCCAAGAACACTATTTAACTTCAAAAACTCATTCTGCAAAATAACAATTTCCCCGGAATAAGCCTTATCGATTTTACATAATTCACCATTTATTGAAGTATACATTTCTGTAATTTTTATTTTTTCCTTTTCCGATATTCTAACCGAATCTCGCAAATGCAGTACGCCACTATAAAGACGTATATATGCAAGACGCTGTCTTTTTTCCGAATACTCAATTTTGAAAACTTTTCCGCAAAGTTCAGACTGACCTCGATGTGTTGATGAATAAAATTTATTCGTAATCACTTCTATAAGGTTATCAATCCCTATATTGTTTTTTGCACTTCCGTGATAAACAGGGAACAGGGAACAATTATGAAATCTTATGCTTTCCTCTTGTTCGAGTTCCAATGCTTCTAATGATTTACCGGACATATATTTCTCTAAAAGGTCATCGTTTCCCTCTATTACCGTATCCCATTGTTCAGATTCGGTAAAGTTCGTCACACACATATTAGGATACAGTTCTACCTTCTGTTTGATTACAATTTCGGCAGAAAGTTTCTCTTTAATATCCTGATAAACCGTTGATAAATCAATTCCATTTTGGTCAATCTTATTGATAAAAAAGATTGTGGGAATCCCCATTTTCCTAAGTGCATGAAATAATATACGAGTTTGTGCTTGTACGCCATCTTTTGCAGAAATCAGTAGAATTGCCCCATCTAAAACTGATAATGAACGATATACTTCTGCTAAGAAATCCATATGTCCTGGCGTGTCTATGATGTTCACCTTCGTATTTTCCCACTGAAAAGAGGTTATTCCTGTCTGAATTGTAATTCCTCTCTGACGTTCTAAAAGCGTATTATCCGTCCTCGTTGTACCTTTGTCCACGCTTCCTAATTCTGTAATCGCTCCACTGTTATATAATAAGCTTTCTGTTAAGGTAGTTTTTCCTGCATCAACATGAGCTAAAACTCCAATATTAATAATTTTCATGTGATTTTCCTCCATTCAAAAACCCAAAAGGGCATAAAAATCCCAGTGATAAATACTTTTATCACTGGGATTTTTATGCATAACCATAGGTATACAAAGCATACAGATATTCTCTGGATACTTTAGAATCACATGATAAAGGTATTCTTAAACTGGGTACAAAAAACTAAGCCCTCCTAAAAAAGGACATCTAATTATTTGTTCCCGCTATCAAATTGACAGTTTATTTAAGAATACCTTGCCGCATATTTATTAACTCCTTTTAAATAGTCACTTAAATTATAGCACGTAAGAGCATATTTGTAAAGGAATCTCCAATTTTTTATCAAAGAGAGTACGTGATTACAAAATAGCTGTAATAATGTACCAATATTTGTTATTCTATAATCTTCCAATTACTCCCGTTCTTTTCAAGTACCAAATCAAATTGAGATACCTGCGTTGCTTTGGTCTGCTGGTCGATATACTCCACTGTCAGCGATACCGTGACTTGATTATCCTTACGATTGTGAATAGGATTTACCAGTTCTTGAAAGATGTACTCTTTTCCGATTGGTTTTAATATCCCGTCATTCACATAGTAGGAAAGTTCACTGGCTGTCGCTGTAGGATAGAGCTTGAAGAACGTCGTTAAAAACTCATTGATTTCATTGGTTGTAATGGAATCAACCGTCCCCTCACTTTCAATGGCTTTTGGTTTATAACTTGATTTCTTAGGTATGTTGGTAATGGTCGGATTCTTAACCAGTACCATATTTCCAGAACCATCTACATAGACACTCACTATATAAGCAGAGTGGACGGTCTTTGTATTTTCTCCCTCTGTAATGAGCTGGTCTACACTGTAGGTTACATTAAACTCATTGTCGCCAGTTGGCTCTACCGTCCATATCTGAAATCCTCTTACAGAAGACGATACAGGAATATCTTTGCGTACTGTATCAACATTGAGAGCTTGAAGTTCATCTGTCAGATAGCCTTTTAGACTTTCCATTCGATTATCAATGGACTTATCGGATTGCTCCCATGAATAGTAGACTTTCGCAAAGTTCTCTACAAAATTTTCTACATGATGAGTATCAACGTATTCCTTTTCTATGATAGTTGTTTCGTGAATAGTATGAGTATCTATAGCTGTAAAGTGCTTGAATATCGCAAAGCTGAAACTAAGCCCTAAAAGTACCCACAAGGCAATCACAACCTTTTTATGAGGATTGACCTTATAGTAGACACGAGGTTTCTTTTCCTTTGGTATCTGTTTTTCTTTATTCTGATTTTTTCTAAATTTCATCATTAAATCTTCCTTTCTCATTGTTTGATTCGTCCTGCTCCCACTAAATGCTGTTGCCAGTAGGGGCTTGTTAAGTCGGCATAACCGATTGGGTCGCCTGCATGAAACATACGGTTATTGCCAAGGTATATCCCAACATGAGTAATATAAGAGCCAGCGTTATAGGTAGAATGAAAGAAAACCAAATCGCCAGCTTGTGCTTCCGATAGTGGGATATGCTGGGTCACATCATATTGCTGTTGTGCGGTTCGTGGTAAGTTAATTCCAGCTTTTCCATACGTCCATTGTGTCAGTCCGCTACAATCAAAAGAAGTAGTCGGGGAAGCTCCACCGTAAACGTATCGCCAGCCCCCATTGATAGGTATGGCTATGGGATTGGGGTAAGACACTTTTTCGCCACCTGAATACTCTTTTGAGAAACTTTGAGCCAGTTCAAAGGTATATTTATTTCCACGATTAGCCACATACCCTAAGAAACCACCACCATAATTGTAGGACTGGATAACCGATTCTAAATCTACACTGAGCCTTTCGCTACTGGCTAATAATTCACTGAAATACTTCACACCTTGCTTAATGGATTCTTCTGTACTCAATGAATTAGGTGGAAGACCGAGGGATTCCGAGGACTGCATAACATCTTCCGCAGTACCGCCCGATTCCACCTGTATAATCGCAAGAAGTATGTTGACATATTCTTCAACGCCATATTCTTTGGCATATTTTTCTACCATAGGCTTATGAGCCAGCACTTCTGCGGAAACATTCACACCTCCATAATGAATATTGGAAATTCCGCTGTCCTGTTCATCTGAAAATAAAATGGCAACAAACAGAAGCAGTGAGAAGACCATCAAGAATAATCCAGAACCACCAATCACTAAAGTTTTCAACTTCATGGTTTCTTACCGACTTTCTTAATGGTGGCGGTTTTGATTGGTGGTCTACTTCTTGTATTTTGTAGTGGTACTCTTTGAACAGTAGACGGACGTTCTTTTGTGATTGGACGTTGTGAAGTTCTATCTGCTGTAGTGGTTGAAGTTGCTGGCTTTTGAACGGTTTTTTCTTGAACGGTATTGCCTTGGCGTTCCACTTTTGGACTTGAAAAATCGGACTTAACTGCTGGACGCTCTTGTTTGGCTTGTTGAGATTCCTTATATGAAGTCTGAATATTAGACTGTTTTGAGGTCTGTTCATCATGATATTGTTCTTGTCTTGTAGTCGGTCTTTCATGAACAGAAGAAGCAGGCTGTTTTTTCTGTTTGACCTGTTCCATTTCAGAGCGACGCTTCGCAATGGTTTTTCGCCTTTGTTCCTGCTGTTCCTTGCGTCCACTGGCTCTGTCCGCTTTGGTTTGAGAAATACTACTGGTTAAATCACGGACATTCTCTTTTACTTTGGATTTTCCTTGATATACTGCATATCTTGCATTGGTCGGCAAATCTTTAACCTGTTCTTTCAAACCACTAGCAGTGTCTACCATTCTGTCTTTGGTATCAGCTACTGTACCGATGGTTTGACCGATACGTTTTCCAAGTGTTGATTTTTCCTTTCCGTCTGGTCGGGAGTGATCTGCTTGTGTCCTTGCAGAACTCCCCGAACCCGACTGTCCTTTTTTACCTGTAACAATGGCAGACCCAGCCCCTAGAGTAGTCATGGAACGTCCAAGTTTCCGCTGTAGACGGTGCATGTGAGCGTGCATAAGCATACGAGGTTTTCTCATCACACGACTTCCCACACTTTGAGAATCGTTACTCTGTAGAGAAAACATACTCATTAAATCGCCCAGCTTGAAGTAGATTCCTGCAAAGGTCACAATCTGTAGAAAAGCAATCAAAAAGAACGGATAACCAGCCGATAAGGTATAGAGCATGGTTGAAATACTAAATGCTGTCGTAATAATCAATGTGATTCCAGCTCGTGTCAAAATGGTATTAAAGAGCTTTGTTATGGCTCGTTTTGACATACCATCAAATGATGGAATCATGCTTAAAATAAAGCTCACAGGCAGAAACATAGCATAGATGATAAAAAGTACCTGCGAGAAAATCATGATTCCTGTTAATAGGAATACAAATATGGAAATCCCAATATTGAAGACAAATAGGAAGAAGACTGTACCTAAACGGTTAATGGTCTTTGTAATGGTTAGATTGGTATTGCTTCTGTCTTCAATTTCTTCCGCAACAATTTTTTCTCTGTCTTCGCCATTGTTGGAATCTGGGCTGGTGGAGAGCAGGCTTTCCACACGGTCAATACCGATACTTTCAATGTCTGAACTGTTGTATTGAAGCAGTAGCCACGGTTGCTGAACCTGTATGGAAAACAGGCTATCTCTGATTAAGTCCACGCTGTCCTTGCCTTGACTATCGGAATGGGGCATGACAATCTTCGTGCCAAGTGATAAACTGGCATTACTGATGTCTGATGAAAAGTCATTGATTTTTTTAATGTAGTCGGGAGCGTAGGCAATAAAGGAAGCCGATAGGATAAACACCAGCACAAAATTCATAATGGCATGAATTGCCTTTGTGGTTTCTCTCTTTATCAGTCCCGTATAGGCAACATAAACCCCAAGAACCAAAATCAAGAGTAAGAGGAATCCAACATAGAAACCCTCTGTTGAAAATCCGTTTGCACTCACACCAGCTAAGGTCTGCATATTCTTACCAATGGAATCTGCTGTAGCGGAAATGAAGTCTAAGGAATAGGCTTCCTGTACTAAGTAACCTGTCGCATTGGAAACATACAAACTGATTGTCCAAATAAAATTGGTAATGGCATATAGTCCATACATGACCTGTTTTCCAATCCCGTCCGACCAGTTCCACGGAAGCCAGCCCCAGCTATTATCCACATAAAAATCCAGTTGATAGTTTTCAAGTGGGTATCGGCTGTATTCATTTGCCACATTGACCGTATCATCTACCAAGCCCGCAGCTTGAACCACCGTTCCCAGCATGGCTAAAAGAAAAATGGCAATCACAAGTGTGAAAGCCACTGTCATTGCCACTTTACCTAGACGTTTCAGCGTCCAGTTTGATTTTATTCTGTTTACTATTGATGGTTTCACATTTACACCTCTTTTCGCACAGGTGGTCTGGTATCAAAGGCATGGAGCAGTTCTTCAAATACAGGGTGGAACTGTATCACACCGACACGACCATATAAATCACTGATAAGGCATTGCCCGTTTTCCAAATCACGCAATCGCTTCTGATTGTTTTCGTCCTCTGGGTCTACACCAAAAAAGGCTAAGGTCTTTTTAATCTCGTTAAGGTCAGTGGAACGAAATGCAAATTTTAAGCCGAGGTTATTTTTCAGTTTTTCATCTAAGAGGTCGTCTGTATTTTGGGTCACGAAATATACCCCAGCGTTCATAGCACGACCAGCCCGAACCAGCTTCATAGATAGTGTTTTTCCTTGTGCTACCTGTAAAAAGCTCCATGCTTCGTCTAAATCTACAATCTTGAAAATGCTTCGGTCTGTATGGATAAAGTCTAAAGCAAAGGTACTAATGACAATCAGCATAGCAACGGATAAAAGCTCCATAGTGGTATATTCCTCAAAGGAAGTTTCCTTGTCGGGAAGTACCAAGTCCGCAACCTGTATAATGTTCAGTTGTTTTTCTAAGCTGATAGACTGCTCCACATAACCATTACTGAATAATAAATGTGCAAAGTCATAGTCTGTAAAACTTTCGATATGGTCGGCTATACTGGTACTTAGTGGCGTATTCTCAACCCGTAATTCCTCAATCACTTTCATCAACCCTCGTACTTCACTATTGGTTACTGCACGAATGGCTTTTCTAAGGATTGGGAAGCGTTCCCCATCACGAGAGGAAATCCCCGTAAGGAATGTCAGAATATCAATAGCCAGTGATTCAGAATCTTTGGGATTTTTCATAATCACATAAGGGTCAAGTAAGCCTTTGTTTTTCTCATCAGAAGTCAGAGTGACGATATTGATTTCATGGGAAATCTCTGGCAAGGTTTCTTTCCATCTGCCACGTTCTGCTTTTGGGTCTACAATCACTGCTTGTGCCCCATAAAGCACTGCATAATAGACGATAAGGTTATTCGCAAAGGATTTACCACCACCCAGCGAACCGACAAAGGCAGACGCTAACGCATTGGTTACTGAACCCTTAACCCCTTGACTGGCAAGAGCAGGTTTCAGATAGACATTGCGTCCAGTATCTAAGCTGTAGCCAACATAAATCCCCTCATTTTCCCCCAGCATTTGAGTAGCACCAAAACCTAAACCAGCGAGGAAATCAGAGGTCACGTATTGAATATAATCATTCATATAACGCTTGCTGGCAGGTAAAAATTCTTCATGTAAGCCGAGCATATCCCCAAATGGTCGTACCAGTTTTACGCTTAAATCGTCATAAAAATCTTTCACTTCATTACAACGACGTTTGAGTTCGTCAAGATCATTTGCTGATACCCTTACCACATAAGACAGCTTGTACATAGATTCCTTGCTTTGGTCTAAATTGGTTTCCAGCTCATTCACACTTTCCAGAGCTTCCGCCACATTGGAGCTGGTTTCATTATCACTTTGCCAAGCGTGGTTATCCAAGTCTTTCAGTTCTTTCTTTTTATTGCGGACAGTAGATAGGGCTTTACGATTCGCTACAATTTCCACATTCATTGACGTATCAATCGGGAATGTAAATTGCTGTTGCTGGTAGTAGAAGATTTCAGAGGACGGGAAGTCCAGTTCTCCGACAATGCTGTTAATGGTAAAGTAAGCTACATAGACGGTTTCATCTTCCTGCTGGATTTTCAAATATCGCTGTTTTTCTTCCACCAAACAGCGAGTAGGCTTAATCAAGTCATAGTATTTAATCAGCGTTTCATTATCCAGCTTTTTCTTTGATAGATGGTACTCATACTCTTCATAGGCAGTGCCTGTCTGTCCGTAAAGGTGTTCAATCAGATAGCCGAAGTCGTCCTTATCTAACCTGCGGATTTTGAAACGACGAGAGATTTTATTTTCTAAGAGCTTTTCCATCTTCTGAAAACGCAGGATTTCATCATTACTCATACTAACAAAATCGCCCATCAGCTTATGGTTCACATCATAGACAAAATCAGACAAAGCATTTTTTGCTTCAACGGTAAGACTTTTCATAGAAAACTCCTGATCGTTGAGAAGCAACTTAAAGCCGATAAAGAAACGGTAGTTCACTTGATTTTCGCCAATCATGGATATTAAAGCGTCTGTCTGTTGGTCGATTTTGTCATAGGCAACCGCTTTGAGCTTGCCAGTGACTTCATTTTTGGAACGCTCTTGTGCAGAACGTATGCTGGATTCTGTACTGATTTGTAAAGCATGAATCTTGCCATCACGATTTTGTGCGATAAGCTGTCTGAAAGAATCATGTACTTGTATTTTCTGTTCCGGACTTAGAAATGAGTAATTGTAGGGAACAAGCTCATAGTAAGCGTAACATTCCCCATCTTTATTCCAGACCAGATTGTTTTCAATATATTTAATTGGATATGCCATAAAATTCACTCCTAACTGCTGTAATGGCTTCTTGTGGCTGGTTTCTGCCAAGCGTTACTTTTTTTCCTGCATAGGTCAGTTTTCGTCGCAGTGCATAAGCAATGACAGACTTCAAAAATCCATAAGGCTTTTTACCATCAAAGGTTTTTGTAGACATAAACCATGTGAAAGCCACAGGAATCCCAAAGTATTTGAGAAATGCTCCCTCTATCATAGAAAGAGGGGGCAAGTTGCCAAGTATCATAACTGCAAAGAGTGACACGACAAACCATGTCATTTGCGTAAAGGTTATGGGAAACGGAAGTCTAAAGTCATTGATGGAGTACAACACTTTCTCAACAGACCAGATACTGGTATAGCTTCGTATTTTCTTCATGTAATCAATCCTTTCATAAAAATGGGGATAGTCTTTTGACTACCCCGTAAACAAGAAAATCTGCCAGTAAGAATGTACCGACAGATTTAATAGACGATTTCAAAAATCCCGTGATTGGTTGAGATAAACGTTCCCGAAAGGTCTAAATCCCGACCATAGGATTCATAATCAATATAGTTTTGAAGACTGGCTGGCACTTCGCCTAAAGCACCCGTTTCTTCAATGTAGTAGCGTGCCACGTCAGACATATCATCACAATCGGAATGAATGATAATATCTTCTTGATGTTCGCTTAATTCTTCAATACTTGAAAAATGAGTGAGCAGAGCAGATAGCTCCGATTGTAGTTCTTCTGGCAACTCCGATACCATTTCCCATAGGCGATTGAGTTCGCTAATAGAAGTGTATTCGTCAACCGTAAAGGGTAACTCGTAATCATGAATGGCGTATTCCTCATATTCATCATTCAAGCCGATTTTCTCTTTGACTTCCTCAAAATCAATGGGAAAGGTAAACCATGCACCAACTAATTCGCCCTCATTGTATTTGCCTAAATTGGCAATGTAGACTTGCATATCGTCCATGTATTCACACGTCCTTTCTTTATAGAGATTCAAAAATCCCTACCGCACTTCGTTTGGTGTACCATTCTTTTGCGGAACATAAGAAAACCACTTATATTCCACAAAATAACGGTTTAATTTAAGCACCAATAATGCGATTGAATAGCTCTAGTAAAATGTCTTTTACTCCAGCAGCGTTGAAGACTAAGCCAACCGCAATAATCGCAATAATTAAAAAGCCAATCAGTTTGCTAAACTCACGCTTGAAGCCAAGATACAAGCCAATCACAACGATTGCTAAAAGCACCAGTGATTGAGCGTTTGATAGAAACCAGTTATAAAGGTTTTGTCCAAAATTCATAAAAATGTTCTCCTCTCTATATTCAATGAATTTGTATTTGAGTTATTTTTTTGGGGTATACACTTTCTGGTATGGATAGAGATTCCATGCCAGATTTTTTTATACAAAAAAGAGGACATTTGCTGTCCCCTCGTTATACAATCAATTCACCACAAAAATCATGAAAGAAGGTTAAACAAATGTCCCATAATGATTCTATCCTAAATATTCTTGGAATTAAAGATAAAAATATTAAAATTATTTCTGTTGAAGAAGCTGAACACAACAACGATTCTGTTAAAGAGTATATAACGCTAATAACAGCTACTCTTTCTTATCCGATTAATCGTTGTCGTAACTGTGGCTTTCCCACAGTTAATAAGGATGGCTTTCGCAAAACTCATGTACGACTGGCAAGTTTAAATGGGAGAAGATATGAACTAGAGCTTCGTAAACAACGCTATAAATGTAAATCATGCCATACTACTTTTGGTGCTATTACTAATTTAACCAAAGAAAATCAAACCTTATCCAGTGATCTCAAAAATCAAATCATGCTTTTAGCTCGTAAAGGCTTATCTGGTCAGCTTATTGCTGAAATGTGTCACTGCTCTCCTAGCAGTGTTCGTCGAACAATCTTAGAGCGCATGGAACCACACTATCGTGTGGCTAAGTTGCCTAAGCATCTATGTTTTGACGAGTTTCGTTCAATTAAGTCTGTGATGTCCTTTATCTGTTGTGACGCTGAAACCCACCAAATTGTCACAAAGTTACAGGATCGTCTATCACCTACCATTGTTGATTATTTTGAAAGTCGTTATTCAAAAGCCGAACGCGAATGCGTTCAATCAGTTGTAATTGATTTAAATGCTCAATATCAAAGTTTTATCTATCGCCTTTTCCCTAATGCCAATATCATTATTGATCGCTTCCACCTTGTACAATTAGCTGGTCGCGCTTTGGACAATTGTCGTATCTCTATCCTAAAGCAACTTGATAAACAGAGCCAAGAATATAAAATTATGAAGTCACATTGGAAGCTATTCCATAAAAAAGCTGAAGATCTTCACCCTGAAGAAGTAGTTTTTCTTCGCGGCGTTAAACAATATATGACTCGCCAAAATGCTGTTGATCTCATTACTAGTAAATTTTCCAAGTTCGCTGAAGTATACCAAACTTACCAAGATATCACGAAAGCCCTAAACGAGCGCAATAGTGAATTACTAGAGTCAACCATCTTAGACTACCAAAAAACCAATACAGAAATGGATACTGCTATTCAAACCCTTCGTCAAAACAGAAAATATGTCTTAAATAGCGCTAAATTTGAATACTCTAATGGTCCTTTAGAAGGCATCAATCGCAAAATCAAAACCCTAAAACGAACTTGTTATGGTTTTGCCAATCAAAAATTTTTCTTTTTAAGAATCGATTGTATTTTTTCGTAAAAAAATACCCCCTACATTTTCGTAGGAAGTATTTTTAGTCAACCATACCAGTTGACAGATATCCCACTTAGGACATTTTCCTACAAGGGGTCCCGAGCGCTTAGTGGGAATTTGTACCCCTTATCGATACAAATTCCCCGTAGGCGCTAGGGACCTCTTTAGCTTCTTGGAAGCTGTCAGTAGTATATCTAATAATTTATCTCCATTCCCTTTAGTAACGTGTAACTTTCCAAATTTAAAAAAGCGACTCATAGAATTATTTCCTCCCGTTAAATAATAGATAACTATTAAAAATAGACAATACTTGCTCATAAGTAATGGTACTTAAATTGTTTACTTTGGCGTGTTTCATTGCTTGATGAAACTGATTTTTAGTAAACAGTTGACGATATTCTCGATTGACCCATTTTGAAACAAAGTACGTATATAGCTTCCAATATTTATCTGGAACATCTGTGGTATGGCGGGTAAGTTTTATTAAGACACTGTTTACTTTTGGTTTAGGATGAAAGCATTCCGCTGGCAGCTTAAGCAATTGCTGAATCGAGACTTGAGTGTGCAAGAGCAACCCTAGTGTTCGGTGAATATCCAAGGTACGCTTGTAGAATCCTTCTTCAACAATCAGATAGATGTCAGACGCACGGCTTTCAAAAACCACTTTTTTAATAATTTGTGTGCTTAAATGGTAAGGAATATTCCCAACAATTTTATACCTCTGTTTGTTAGGGAATTGAAACTGTAGAATATCTTGGTGAATTAAAGTGACACGAGTATTCAGTTTTAATTTTTCTGACGATAAGTTGAATAGATGACTGTCTAATTCAATAGACGTTACCTGTTTACTTATTTTAGCCAGTTTCGTCGTTAAATGCCCTTTACCTGTTCCAATTTCGTAAACGGTATCGGTTTCTTTTAAATTCAATTGTTTTATTATTTGGTTGAGTACTTTTTCACTCGTTAAAAAGTTTTGAGAATATTTTATATTTTTGTTCATGTAATCTCTCCTGAAGTGATTACATCTATAAACAAATACAGAAGTTAAACGATTTGTTTGTAATTTTAGTTATCTGTTTAAAAAGTCATAAGATTAGTCACTGGTAGGAATTAATCTAACGTATTTATTTATCTGCGTAATCACTGTTTTTAGTCTGTTTCAAAACAGTAGATGTTTTATCTACATTACGCATTTGGAATACCAACATGACGAATCCCTCCTTCTTAATTACAAATTTTTAGCATCTAATTTAACTTCAATTCCTATTATACAAAATTTTAAGATAATGCACTATCAACACACTCTTAAGTTTGCTTCTAAGTCTTATTTCCATAACTTCTTTTACGTTTCCGCCATTCTTTGCTGTTTCGATTTTTATGATATGGTGCAAGTCAGCACGAACACGAACCGTCTTATCTCCCATTATATCTTTTTTTGGATATCTGTCAACTGGTATGGTTGACAGATATCCTTTTTTTGTTGTTATCACGTCCTGTTCTTTTACTGACTGTTGCTTCAAAATCTGCTTGTGTCGGTCTGTCAGTTTCGCATGGTCGAGAATGTCTTTTACAACCTGCGTCTGGTTGATTTCATCAAGTTTAATCGCAACCTTTAAGGTCGGGGCAACTTGATGAGATAGCCAGTTCAGCGTCCTTTGGAAGGAGTAAGGGTCTGGTTTTGTGGTTAGTTTTAATCGTTCACGATTGTTCCCAATAAACCAAGCCCATTCTTCATTCAGTTTCCAATCAGAACGAGGTTTGGAATCGTCTTTATCTACAAAACGGATATACCGATTGATAATTTTAAAGGCGGTATGCTCTGGATTGTCATAGACGAGTAAATCACGGACTGCATAATAGGCACGCTCATTTTTCAGCCGAATCTCAAAACGGTTTTTTACTTCTGCGTCTTCAATGGGAATATCATTTTTCTTGTACTGTTCATAGTCCTTTTCATAGATACAGAAATAAACTTCACTCTGTAATGAACCGATATAGAGGGTATTTCCCATACATTCCTTTTCATCTTTGCGTACCAGTTCGCCACTGCGATAGCTTTTGAAACTGCGGAAGACGGATATACATTCTTCCTGTCTGCATTTTTCAGTGAGTACAGGGATATTCAAAATCCCTGTCTTATCGTTAATGGCAAGGTCAAGGCGTTTCATCACACCGCCAGCCACCAAAGCGTCCATAAAGAACTCATACCAGCTTCTTTGTTGAGCCAGAAGATAGCTTTCAAATTGCCGACACCCACGACCTTTCAATTCCACCAGAACTCCTTTGTCCAGTTCGTGGGAGCAGAGAACGAATATATCGCCTAAAGCATAATGCTCTGAATAAGAATAGAAACCATAGTCCTCATGAAGAAAATAGGACAGTTTCAGTTGTAAGATGTTTTCGACCACATGCTGTACGTCCGTTGTGGGAAAGCGAATCCTTACATAATCAAAGAGCATTTCAAGGGGAGCGTCGGGATTGAAGCGTTCCAGAGCTTCAAAAAGAGATTGCTGTAAATCCTCTGATGGCTTGACTTTTCCTGTTTCAATATCGCTTAGATACTGCCTTGTAATACCAGTCGCAACAGCTAAACGGTTTTGAGATAGTCCATAAGCCAAGCGTTTTTCTTTTAAATGCTGTAACCAAGTTTGTTCATTCAGTAAAAATCCCTCCAATCAAAAAGGCGTATGTCAACTTTTAAAGCCCATTTGACATACGCTGAAATTTTGTAAATCCCTTGTAACCAAAGGATTTTCTAATGTTTTTTTGACTGTTTCCTGTCGATTTGTACCCCCCTGTTAGATACGGGGGGTTAAGTGCTGGCGTGGCTATTGCCACACCAGCCAGCAAGATCAGTCCACACCTGCGACTTCCGCTTCGCACGTCGCCTGCGTGGACTGTCTGCTGTTGGATAACTTTTTAATTTCCTCCAAGAAATCATATCCTTTTGGTACAAGGGGAGTATAAAACTCTGATATGACACTTGTTCCTACATCAACATAGCCACGACCTTTGATTCGCTTTAAGAAGAAATCCTTTTGTACGTCACTGCCAAACATCATGCCATAGCCCATTTCAGACATACGACCTAAAGCCACTCTGAAATTAAACTGATCACGGATTCCGTCGCCTAAATATTTTGCGTCTGGACGTTGACAAGCCAGTATTAGAAAGAAGCCAGCTTGACGACCTAACATGACAATCTGTTTCAGCTTATTCATAACTGCGGTGTTTTCTTTTGTTCCCAGCATTTCCATGAAAGCGACGTATTCATCAAAGATTAAGAAGTGTGCCGGGAGACCTAAGTAAGCATAATTTTTGCCAGTCTTATAGTTCTTCATCTGCTTCATTTCCTCACTACGTTTCATCATTTCTTCATAGAATGTTTCAATGCAAGAAAGCAAGTCTTCTTTTCTATAGTAGACATTTGCCATCACAGAACCTAAGTCCGCAAGGTCAGCATTTTTCGGGTCAAGAATATACAGTTTTGAATCTGTATGAAGCAAGGCTTCAATCAGTGTCAGTATAAAGTAAGTTTTACCGCCACCTGTACCACCAGCAATCAACATATGAGGGAGCTTATCATATTCCCACCATACGTTTTTCATTAAGCGAAGTTTACCATCTTTAGCTTCTACTTCATCAATAGAAATACGACTGGCTATGGTGTCATAGAGCAAAGTATATTCCACATAGGAATCCTTTAACTCTTTATCCGTCAGCTCACAGTACAAGCCACTCTCTAATTTCTTTTCCAAGTGTAAGAGTTGGTCTTGATATTTTCCCAGCGTGATTTCCACCCGTATCTGTATCAAGCCATTTTTAAGTCGATAATACATTTTAGGGAAGTAGGTTATCTTTTCCTTTGTACGACCAGCACTATCTTTAAAGAAACCCTCTGTTTTGACCTGTTCAGATTCATACCACTTGTTTTCAAGTATCATCTTTGCCAGTTTTTGACGGTGGTAAAGTTGTTTAACCGTATCATAGCGAACCCGTTTGAATACAAACGCTACCAGCAAGCAGATAAGAATTGCGACACTGAAACTGATAATTAAATAGGGAATGTCAATCTTATCTGCTTGTGATAGGTTAAAATCCTGCCAGTTGATCTGCTGGATTGTCTTCACATGAAACAGTCCGACAACCAGCAGGAAAACAGGCAGGAGTGACGCTATCGTAAAATGAAAGACTAAATCTTTACCAGATGGGCGAATCCTTTTACCACGCTGTTTCATGCGAAAAAGTCTCCTTTCTACCTAGCGACTATTTGTCTTGTGTCGGTTCTTTCTTTGCTTGTGGTTGAGCTTTGAATGAACTAGAATCCTTTGTCAGCACAATATCGTCTGCCTTGATATACCAGTCAACATCTGCTCCTTGATAGGTGGCAGTAGCAACGGTGTCCGCAATGGGATTGATAAGTTCCACCCGTGCGTTATAATCAAACTCTTTCAAAGGCACGCTGGCAGGAATACTTACTTGAATCATGCGTCCTTGTCCTTTGGATTTTAAGTCATAGGTACGTTCCTTGATTTCATCTGAAACCGACCCGTCTTCATTTTGGATTCTCACTTCACGACGTAGAGCAGAGAATTTCAATTCTCCAAAAGTCGTGTCTTTATCTAATACAATGCCATTTGCTAATCTCATCATTTTTCCTCTCTTTCTTTATTCTTTTATCATGTCGTCAGCATGTAAAAGGTAATTTGTAAAACCACGAGTGCCGATTTTGTAGCCCTCTGCGGTAATACGTGGATTGACTAACTTCACACGTTCCTCAAAGCCGAAATGTTTTTCGCCAGCTTCAGCAGGAAGCACCACCACAATATCATCTGCTCTTTGAACATCAGAATAGAGATTATAGCTTCTTGATAAGACAGTTAGCCGTCCGTTGATTCTTCGCTGAACGACTTTATCCTCGCCAGCAAATTCTAAATTGCCGAATGTTTTTTCCATGTTGGGAATCACAAATTTAAGTTCCATATTTTTACCTATCCTTTCTTTTTTATTGGCTGAATGAATGTTTGATGGTCTTAAAGAGTGGGGAACGACCTTTTGATTCTTGATTTTTTGTTTTCATAAGTTCACTTCCTTTCAAAATCGGGTAAAAAAATAGACACCTCATTTTTTGAAGTGTCTACCTATTAAATATTCAAATTTTATTGGAAGTATCTTTATATCTTCACTTTTCAAGGATAAATCGTCGTATCAAAGCTCATTCATAAGTAGTAAATTAGTAGTAAATTGAGTGGTTTTGACCTTGATAAAGTGTGATAAGTCCAGTTTTTATGCGGATAACTAGATTTTTATGCTATTTTTTTCTAAAAAAACAGTAAGAAAGCGTAAAAAATCAATTCCTGTACTAGCGTGTAATTGAAATTTTTTAGTTTTGGCGTTAGAACTGTTTCCTCAGTCCTAGCCCCTTCTCTTTTTGATAAGTATGCTTGGCAGAAAGTAGTTTGTAAATGATTCTGAGAATCTTATGAGCATAAGCAATGACGGCCTTCATCTTGCTTACTCTTTGGGAAATTCGATTATAAAAAAAAGAAAAAGCTGGATCCTTGGAATGTGCTGCAATTAATCCCGACATGGTCAAAGCCTGTTTTATTTAGCGATTTCCTTGCGTGATGTGTGAGGATTTTTTAATGCCAGCACTATAGGCTAAACATCTTTTTCTGTCATGAGTTAGCAGGCTCTGCCTGATTAGAGTTTTACATGTAATCTATTTTAATAGTAATGTTTTATCATTTTCAGGAGAACGCAGTTTTGGCTCGTTCTCTTTTTTGTTGTGATACTTCTTTCAAGGAATATTTGGTAGGATTGGAGTGAAAAAAGATTAACTAGGAAAGAAGGAAGTATATGGAAGCCATTTATCAACGTGATTCGGATCAAGATGGACTAACTGATGCTCAAGAATTGGCGCTAGGAACCAATCCTCTTAGCGCAGATTCTGATGGTGATGGACGTTCAGATTTAGTGGAAGTAGAAGAAGGAACAAATCCCTTAGAAAAGGATTTACAAAACATAAACCAAACAAGTTTAACTGAACCATCCTCAGTATTTATGGAAATGAAACAAAAGATTTCAGATATGATGGAGAGTCACTACAAGGAATTTATACAGGCTCTGATTAGTATTGAAACAGGGATTGAAAATCAACAAGACCTAGAAGACTTATATACTTACTACATGAGAACAGATACCGTTTCTCTTTTGTCTAGTGATTTAGAAACCAGTCCTCAAGAGGTTGAAATGGAGATAGAGTTGTAGGGGAATCATGTGATTCTCCTATTTTCGTATAGATGAAAGGAGCGAGTATGGAAGTAATGCAATTATTGGCTATGTTTCGTGGAACAATTCCAAAAGATAGGGAGAAAATGGACCTATTTCTTCGATATCAAGCGCAACATTTTGATGAGAAATGGCAGGACTTGGTAGAGAGTTTTTTGGCTGAAGAGGGTAAGATAGAAGAGATACCTCATGTCTATTCGTTTCATCAAGATATTGTTTCTTTCCTAGAGGCCAGTTCTGAAAATAATGACCAAGATTTAGAAAGTTACACAAGAAATTTTGGGCAAGCGGGTCTAGGTAAATTATCTCAATTAAGTAATTTTGAGAAAAACTTAGTTCTGGAAGTCGCAACCTATAACCTTTCCACTCGATTTTACATCCAATCTGAAAAAGAAAAGCTAACACCATTAAGTGAGCTTGTATGTCATCAGAATCAGGAGGTCAATTTAGTCAATGTTTATCGGGTTGCGAATAATCTATCTGACCGCATTAGTAGAGATATAGAGGAATTTCTTCTAATGGTTGATTCCAAAGAACTAGAAAAAGAGGTTCTTGAGATTCATTTTGAAGAAAAAGAGGGAGATGTTCTAGCCTATTTGGGTTCAGAATTGATGGCTACTTTAGATACCGTTACGGATCTTGTCCATCATGAAGGAAACTACCAACAACTACCACTGACACAAAAGCTGAAGATTATTACTCATTTTGATGATGTAAAGGCTAGAAGCGAAAAATCTAAGCAAGTAGAGGAAGCGGTCTTACCTTTAGATAATATTGACCAGGTAGAAGAAAATGTGGAAGTTCATTCCCTATCTAAAGTAGATAAAATTGTAGAAGAAGCTTTGAGGGAATATCCAATCGGTTCACAAGTAAGTTATAAAGGTCAAGTATTTCAGTTGGTTTCGATTGAAAATGCACAGTTAAATGACTTAGTTCGCCTAGAGCTATTCAATGATTCCAACCAGTTATTTGAAGAAAATCCTATCTTATACTTGAACAGTTTGGAAGAGATTGAACAAGTATTGTCTCTTGTAGAACTTGAAAAAGAAGATTCAGAGATTGAGATTGATTCATCAAGTGAAAGTCAGGAAATAGATTTGTTTTCCTATCTGGAAGAAGAAAATGAAAAGGATAAGGAAACAGAAACTCTTATTTCAAGTATAGAAGAGTTGGATATCCCTGTTCAAGATTTCGTTTTTCCAGATGATTTAGAGGACTTTTACCCTAAGACAAATCGAGAAAAAATTGAAACGAATATCGCTGCAATTGACCTTGTTAAAAGATTAGAAAAAGAGGGACGACAAGCGAATCCAGAAGAACAAGAACTACTAGCTAAGTATGTTGGATGGGGTGGTCTTGCCAATGAATTTTTCGATGAACTCAATCCAAAGTATGAAGCAGAACGTTTAACTCTTAAGAGTTTAGTAAGTAAATCAGAATACTCGACCATGAAACAAAGTTCTCTCACAGCCTATTATACAGACCCAATGATTATTCGCCAGATTTGGCAAAAATTACTGGATGATGGTTTTGAGGGAGGAAGGATATTAGATCCTTCTATGGGGACTGGGAACTTCTTTGCGGCGATGCCTAGAAGTATACGAGATAAATCAGAACTCTATGGGGTTGAATTAGACAGTGTGACAGGCGAAATCGCAAAACAACTCCATCCAAATGTCCACATTGAAGTGCGAGGATTTGAAGAAGTTCCCTATCAAAATAATAGTTTTGATTTAGTCTTAACGAATGTTCCATTTGGAAATTTTCGCATTGCCGATAAAAACTATGATAAACCTTATATGATTCATGATTACTTTGTCAAACACTCACTTGATTTAGTAAGAGACGGAGGACAAGTGTCGATTATCTCATCTATCGGGACAATGGATAAGCGGACAGATAATGTCTTACAAGAGATTAAAACCAACACTCATTTTTTAGGGGGAGTTCGTTTGCCGGATACGGCTTTTAAAAAGATTGCAGGTACTCGAGTGACCACAGATCTCCTCTTCTTTCAAAAGAATCAAGCAAAGAATCTTAATGAAGAGGAACTTGTTTTTAGTGGTTCTATTCCCTTTGAGGAGGATAAGCGTGTCTGGATCAATCCTTATTTTGATGGGAAATACAATACACAAGTTTTGGGTGAATATGAAGTACGTAATTTTAATGGAGGAACCCTCAATGTTAAGGGGGAATCAGAAACATTAGCTACTGAAATAATGAAAGCATTCGAGAATGTGGAAGCACCTAAACAAATTGACAATTCTTTGAAAGCACCTGTTTTTATCCAAGAAGAAGTGGATAATTCTATCCCAAGTCGTATACGTGAGGACTTAGCGCTCTATTCTTTTGGATATGAGGGAAATCAAATTTATTACCGAGATACGCATGGCATTCGGAAAAGTTCAAAAGTAGACGAAATTAGTTATTATGTAGACGAGAAGGGAGATTTTAAAGCCTGGGACAGTTCTTTGTCTGAACATAAAATAGATCGGTTCGTGCAACTTCATTTGACAGATGAGGAAGCACTAGATGTATACAAGTCAGAAGAAGCGAGTAAAAGAGGGAAATATAAGAGCTTGTTCAAAAAAACTGTCTTTTATGAACGTCCCTTATCGGATAAGGATATTAGTCGTATTAAGGGCATGGTTGATTTGAGAGAGACCTATCAATCCTTAATTGAAATTCAACGCCATCCAGATTATAGTCGGACAGATTTTCAGGTATTACTTAGTAAACTCAATCGTGACTATGACCGCTTTGTAAGTCAATTTGGATACTTGAATGCCTCAGTCAATCGGAACTTATTTGATAGTGACGATAAGTATTCTTTACTAGCAAGTTTAGAAGATGAATACATTGATTCTAAAGATCAGAAAGTAAAATATAAAAAATCTTTAGCCTTTGAGAAAGCATTGGTTAGGCCGGAGAGAGTGATTACAAGAGTTTCAACGGCTTTAGATGCCTTAAACTCTAGTTTATCGGATGGTAGAGGGGTTGATTTAGACTATATGGTATCAATTTATCCCGAACATAGCCAAGCTGCTATTTTAGATGAGTTAGGTGACCAGATTTTAATAGATCCAGAAAGCTATTTAAGAGGGGAAAGAAAATATCTTTCTAAGAACCAGTTTTTATCAGGAGACATTCTCAACAAGATAGAAGTAGTTCAACTATTAGTGGAGGAAAACAACCAAGAATATGATTGGAACCATGCTTTAGATTTGTTAGAATCTGTTCGCCCTCCAAGGATTCATCTGGCAGATATTGAGTTTAAAATAGGGTCACGTTGGATTCCTCAATCCGTTTATGGTAAATTTTCCTTTGAATGTTTTACCAATCGTGAATTTGAATTGTCTTCGCCTGATGTTGAACAAGTCATTGAAGTGAATCCTGTCGATGGCCAAGTTCATTTAAGGACATCATTTGCTTATCGCTATCCAAGTGCCAAAGATACTAGTCTTGGAGTCAGTGGGTCACGTTATGATACAGGAAGAAAGATTTTTGAGAATTTACTAAATTCAAACCAACCGACGATTACTATGACTGTTACGGAAGGAGAAAAGAAAAAGACCATCACAGATTTGGAAAAAACATCTGTTCTAAGAGCAAAAGAGCAGCATTTACAAGAACTCTTTCAAGACTTTGTCTCACGGTATCCCGAAGTCCAACAAGTCATTGAGGAAAGCTATAATCGTCTTTATAATCGAACGGTTAGTCGAGAGTATGATGGTAGCCATCTAGTCATTGATGGCTTGGCACAAAACATCAGTCTTCGTCCTCATCAAGAGAATGCCATTCAAAGAATCGTAGAAGAAAAAAGAGCCTTGTTAGCTCATGAGGTAGGGTCAGGAAAGACCTTGACCATGCTTGGTGCTGGGTTTAAATTAAAGGAGTTGGGGATGGTTCATAAGCCCTTGTATGTGGTGCCCTCTAGTTTGTCTGCTCAATTTGGTCAAGAAATCATGAAATTTTTCCCTACTAAAAAGGTCTTTGTGACCACTAAGAAAGATTTTGTGAAGGCGAGAAGAAAACAATTTGTATCACGTATTATTACAGGAGATTACGATGCCATTGTCATTGGGGATTCTCAATTTGAAAAAATCCCTGTCAGTAAAGAAAGACAGATGAATTATATTGAGGATAAGCTCAATGAACTACGAGAGATTAAAACACATTCTGAAAATAAGTATACTGTCAAAGAAGCAGAACAATCAATAAGTGGTCTAGAGAAACAATTGGAAGAACTGCAACGCTTTAATCGTGATAGTTTTATTGATTTTGAGAACTTAGGAATTGATTTTCTCTTTGTGGATGAAGCACATCACTTTAAAAATATTCGTCCGATTACGGGACTTGGAAATGTAGCAGGGATTACCAATACAACCTCTAAGAAGAATGTGGATATGGAAATGAAGGTTCGACAGATTCAGGAAGAACATGATTTTAAAAATATTGTCTTTGCGACAGGAACACCTGTTTCCAATTCTATTAGTGAGTTATATACTATGATGAACTATATTCAACCAGATATCTTAAAACGCTATCAAGTTGATTATTTTGACTCTTGGGTCGGTGCTTTTGGAGAAATTCAAAACTCTATGGAATTAGCTCCTACAGGGGATAAGTATCAGCCTAAGAAACGATTTAAAAAGTTTGTCAATCTACCTGAGTTGATGAAAATCTATAAAGAAACAGCCGACATTCAAACACAAGATATGTTGGATTTACCTGTTCCAGAAGCTCATATTATCCCTATTGAGAGTGAGTTAACTGAAAACCAGAAACTCTATTTAGAAGAATTAGTTATGAGGTCAGATATGGTCAAATGTGGAACAGTTGATCCGAGTCAGGATAACATGTTAAAGATAACAGGTGAGGCACGGAAACTAGCTATTGATATGCGTTTATTGGACTCTAGCTATAGTCTAGCAGACAATCATAAACTGCTTCAGGTAGTGGATAATGTTGAAAGAATTTATCGTGAGGGAATGGCAAATAAGGCTACTCAGATGATTTTTTCAGATATTGGAACACCTAAGAAAAAGGATAATGGCTTTGATGTTTATTCTGAAATAAAGGCTTTATTAGTTGATAGAGGAATCCCTAGTAAGGAAATTGCCTTTATACATGATGCCAATAGTGATGAAAAGAAGAATAGTTTGTCTCGAAAGGTCAATGCAGGAGAGGTGCGGATTCTCCTTGCCTCAACTGAAAAAGGAGGAACAGGTTTAAATGTTCAGAGCAAGATGAAAGCAGTTCACCACCTGGATGTACCGTGGAGACCAAGTGACATTCAGCAACGCAATGGACGTATTATCCGACAGGGAAATGAAAACAAGGAAGTGGATATTTACCACTATATTACCAAAGGTTCGTTTGATAATTATCTATGGGCAACTCAGGAGAACAAACTCCGTTATATTAAGCAGATTATGACTTCTAAGGAGCCGATTCGTGCTGCAGAAGACATTGATGAGCAGACCATGACAGCTTCTGATTTTAAGGCACTAGCAACAGGTAATCCTTATCTCAAATATAAGATGGAACTAGAGAATGATCTAACTCTATTAGAAAATCAAAGACGCGCCTTTCAACGCAGCAAGGATCACTATCGTCATACAATCTCTTACTGTGAAGAAAATATGCCCATTCTTGAGAAACGATTAAGCAAGTATGATGGAGATATTCAACAGTCTGAAATATCGAAAGACCAGGCATTTTCTATGACGGTAGGTAAGCAAGCTTTTGAGCAACGAGCTGAAGCAGGGGAATCCCTACACCGTCTTATCCGTCATAATCAAGCTGACAGCAAAGAATTCCGAACCCTAGCAAGCTATCGAGGATTTGACATTAAAATGCTTAGTCTTCCAATAAATCAACCTCTTCCTGAAACATTCTCTGTTAAGATTGTAGGAGAAAATCAATATTCTGTCAGTTTAGATTTGTATTCTCCTTTGGGGACAATTCAAAGGCTTCAGCATACGATTGATCACATTAAAGAGGACCAAGTGAAAACTCAGAACTTATTGGATGAATTAAAGGATAAATGGACTACTGCCAAGGTAGAAATTGAGAAAAATTTTCCAAAGGAAGAGGATTTTCAAACAAAAAAGGCCGAATACGATGTACTCGCGCCATTGATTGAAACAGAAACGGATTTAGATATTATTGATCAGGCCTTAAGACAATTCCACGAAAAAGGAAACGAAAAGCAAGAACAACTTTCTTTTGAATTAGATTAAAAAATAGATATAAATAGCGGACAAGAAAAGAAAAGCGCGGTAGAATAAAGATAGAAAGAAACGAGGTAACGATTATGATAGAAGATACCTATTATCAATTAGAAGAGGCCTTGGTACAGGGATTTCAAACACCTGAAGAATACCAAACCTACAAGGAGTTAAAGGAACATTATGAGGAAGTGACGGGGGATTACAGTTTTTCTAAACGAGAACTCACTAGTCAATTGGAAATCTCTCTTCAGAATCATCGAGGTGTGGACTTTGAAGAACATGAGAAAGAGGAGTATTTGGACTTAGTTCAAAAATTAGAAGAGTTTGATTCCTCTCTTGCCACCCATTATCGTCAATTGATTGACTAGAAAGGAGAAAGTCATGAATGATTTACTCCTTGTCCCAGTAATTTTTTTAGCAGTAGGAGGAATTCTCATTCTTTTATGGAGACTCTTTCTTATTGCTAGTGGACTTTTCCTGATTGGTTTTGTCAGTTTTCTTATTTTCGTGGAGGGCTATGGAATTTATCTGTTCTTTACTGAACCGACCCTTTATATGGAAGATTTATCCCAGAATGGTCTGATCAGTTTTACAGTATTTTATGTAACTTTTAATCTAGCCTTTCTTGTCTTTGGTATTTTAAAAATTATCAGTTGGAAAAGAGAGTAAAAAAACAGTTGAACAAGATTGTTCAGCTGTTTTTTATATAGGGGCTAAATTACAGAATTGTAATTATAAGGCGATGATAATGATGATTTCAAGTAAAATCATTAAGAATCTTCTTTTGGGAATATTCATGTGAAACCTCCTTTAATAAATTAATAAAAACTTTAATTATTATGGTATAATCTAGTCATATTTTATCACATGGATAGATTTTATTTGAGATTTGTCCCATATTTGCTCATGGAGGTATAGGATGTTAAAAAAATTTGGAGAAATATATAAATTATTTAGAGAATCAAGAAAAATTACTCTTAGAGAGATTGAGCACAAAGGAATATCACGTTCACAGCTGTCTAGGTTTGAAAAGGGGGAGACAGATTTAACGATAACAAAATTTTTGTTGGCTCTTGAACAGATAAATGTTCCCATCGAGGAATTTATGTTTGCAGCTAATGATTTTAAAAGAGATCACTTTTATCAACTTATAGATGAAGTTAAGCAGTGTTTCCTTAAGAGAAACGTGGCTAAATTACATAAAATGTTGATTAAACTCATGGAAAATGATGATTTATCTATTTTTTCAACAATCGAAATTATTTTTTTAAAAATAAAATTACAAGAACTTTCTAACGAAGAATATTTCAGCGATACGGATATAAACAGAATAACCGATTACTTATTTAGTGTTGATTATTGGGGAATGTTTGAAATTTTATTATTTGGAAATATCATGTATATTTTCAATCATGAAACATTTCTATTATTATCTAAAGAGATGTTACATAGAACTGAGTTTTATCATGACATACCTAGTTATAGAAGAGTAATCGCTAGTATGGCTCTAAATGCTTTTATCATTTGTATTGAAAGAGATTATCTAACGGATGCAAAATATTTTGAAAAACAAATTTCGCATTTTTATTTTGATGAATCCGAAATTTATGAACGGTTGATTTTTACATATGCACGCTCTTTCTATGAATTTAAAAAAGAACAGACAACAAAATCAATCCTAAAAATGAGAAAAGTAATTGGATTTATGCGCGCAGCAGAATGTGAGAAACTTGCAGAAAGATATGAGGAGCATTTAATTAAAATATTAGCACCTTTATCAGATGATAAATGAAAGTGCAGATTTGGGACAAAATAGAATTAGATTTATAAAGTGATAAACTATGCTCGTAAGCTTACAAATTCAATTTGAAGTAAGGGAGGGATAGTAATGGCTAGTTTAGAGAAACATGAACTAACAGCAATCGATTTATCGGTAGAAAAAATTGATTGCGAAAAGATTAAGTTATACAAATCATTGTCTAAGTCACACGGGCATTAATGAGCTTTATATTGATTAGCGATGATATTTGTAAGGTGAAATGAGAGAATTTTAATTTCCATATATAAATATAGGTGTTATTAAAATTCTCTTAATTTTTATTTAATTAAGAAACTTGGTGCATTTTATGAATGAGAGAACTTGGTTAGAAGTTTTTAATCGTTTCTATTTAACAAAAGATTTATCGTTAAATAATGCAATAAAACCTATCTACGTAGGTTATAAAATTATTGAGAGATGTAATCAACGTTGTGTTCACTGTTGGGCTGGAAAAAATGAGGGGGTGATACCGTCATTAAATGACGTTATATCTGCACTTGATAAACTTAAACAACTTCAACCTCTTCATTTAACCATAACAGGAGGAGAACCTTTAGTACATGAAGATTGGTTTTCAATAGTTCAATATGCAAAAAATAATTTTCCAATTGTTGAGTTATTCACAAATGCTGTTTTATTTACAGAAGAATCTGTGAATAGACTATCCAAAATTTTTGATAAAAATGATTATGTTCAAGTGAGTTTGGACGGTTTAGAAAAGAGTTACATGAAACAGAGAGGTGTTGATGATTTCAAGCATGTGGTGGAAAATATCCAATTACTTGTGACTTATGGCATTAATGTTCGAGTTAATATGACTATTACTCATCTAAATGTTAAGGATATGTTAGGAGTATATGAATTGTTGAGAGATATCGGAATAGCTTCGTTTTCTATATCTCCAGTTTATCCGTTAAGAAGAGGGAAGAACTTAATTCCGTTAGTTGATTACGATGACTACCTTGTAAATTCTGAAAAGATAAAAAAACTGCATTCTGGAACTAAAGAAACAATGCATCTTGAAATAATTTATCCAATAGAAATTCAATCGAGAGAAGCTAGAAGATTGAAGAATTCTAAAGATATTTCTCGTTTTAATTTAGATTTATTGCATTGGACAATAGATGCAAAGGGGGATATATTCCATTTTATGGATCATTTTCCTATAAAAGAACTAAAGATAGGGAATATATATTCTAACACGACTGACGAGTTATTATCAAAGGATTTTCAGATTCAATCCTCTATTATGTTTCATAGTTCTGCGGGAACAAAATGTTCACAGTGTACCTTGAATGATTATTGCACGGGATTTGGGTATCTTAATTCCTACCCTGAGATTGCTTCAGATTTTAGGAGGTGTAGCTTTGAAATCTGAAAATTTGATAGAAATATGTAAAAAAATAGAGTCAAGTTTTGACTTGCCATTTTATATCTATTCTAAGATAAGTTCTCAAAATAATGAAAAAGTAATTGCGCCTTTGAAGATTGGCCTGAAAATAACTAATGAATGTCATTTCAGATGTCCCTATTGTTTTGTAAGTAAGAATTCGGAATATTTAAGTTATCAGAATTTGAAAACTGTTTTATCCAAATTACCTCAATATCCATACGAAGTTTATTTGACTGGGGGAGAAGCAACTCTTCATCCGAAATTTGATAAAATTGTTGATTATATTGATAGTTTAGGTATTTTGATTAAACTACATACGACAGGTGTAGTTCCTCTTATTACAGAAAAATATATATTAAATAATATTGAAAAATTTTCATCGATTCAAATTAGTTTAGACTCAATAAAGAATTTTAATAAATTGAGACCAAATCTAATTGATGAAGATCCTTTAATTAAAATTGTGAATTTTTGTAAAAAATTACAACAAAATAAATTTGAAAATATCATAGTTAACATTGTAATAAGTTCTTTAAATATAATGGAGCTTCCAGAAATTTTTGATTTCTGTTTATCTAATAAATTGAAATATATTCAATTATCATCAATATTCACTACGAGTAAACGATTGTTAACTAATGATCTTGATTATTTTCTTTATTATGAAGAATTATTAACTACTTATCGAGAACAAGGAATAATTTTTAGAACAGCTCCGTTTTGTCATCCGTGGTCTTTGGCTATTCAAAAAGGTTATGATTACCATTCCCCTCTATATTGTCCGGCACAAAAAACAGAGTTTGAGATAGATATGAATGGTGATGTTTATCCCTGTCCGTTTTTGCACGATGAAAAACATAAAATGGGGAATTTACTGAATAATACCTTTGATGAAGTATGGTATTCTGGAGTAGAAGAATTAAACCATACAAATTGGAGTAAAAATACTAAATGTAAATCCTGCTCACTATATAAATTTTGTGGCGGAGGTTGTTATGCTCTGGCGAGTGTGTCTAATAAAGATTATGATATGAGGTGTAGTTTACATGCATATAAATAATAAAGTGTGGTTTATTCGTTTTGAACCTAATTTTCAAGGAGATAAAAAGACTATACTATATAATAAATTTAGTGGCGAACTATATGAAGTGTCTGAAATCTATTTTCATTTTTTAGAAAGTATAAGAAATAGGGAAAGTTGTCAAGATGCTTTAAAGAAACGATATAATACTGAAAATATAGATCTTGAAAAAATAATTGAACAAATTAAAGGCAATCTTTTAAATATAGGGGTTATCTTAAATGACTAACATAATATTTTCACAAGTTCAAAAGAGTTTTCACAAGAAGTTGATGTTAGACATTCCTGATTTTCAGGCAGATTCAGGTGAAATCATCTCCATTGTTGGTGGCAATGGTGCTGGCAAGTCAACTTTCATCAAACTTCTTGCAGGGATTTTCTTGCAGGATAAGGGAGAGGTTCGTGTGCATGGCGTTTCTAATCGTTCTAAGAAAATCAATTCGCTGGTCAAGTTTGTCTTGGAGAGCGGGCAGGGTTTGTACAGTTATTTAACTGCTATGGAAAATCTCCAGTATTTTATAGGCTTAAATGGGATTGCCTTGTCTCATATCAAAGCACAAGTGGATGCTTTGTGTGATCAGCTGGCTTTTACACCTTACAAAGACACGCTGGTTTCGGAACTGTCCCAGGGCAATCGTCAGAAATTAACCTTAATCTTAGCCTTGGTGCAAAAACCGAAAGTACTCTGTTTGGATGAGCCGACCAATGGGTTAGATTTACTGGCCAAAAAACAGCTAATGACTCTTTTGCAGGATTATGCTCGTCACCATCAAGCTAGTGTTTTCATCACCAGTCATGACGCTAGTTTTATCGAGAAGATCAGTACTCGGGTGGTGCTGATTCAGGAGGGGCAGATATATCGTGACGGAACCTTCGAGGAAATTTTTGGCACTGTCCACCAGCATGAAGTCTATCACTTGCTTCTGGCTAAGAGTGCAGAAAGCGTGCTGAGACAAAGCTTTCTTGAGTTGGACTACAAGGTGCTTGAGGATGGGATTTCGATAGAGACCAGAAATCCAGACTTTTATCGGCGATTGCTAGAAGAAACGGAAGTCTTGCAGTTTAACCGAGAACATGCCTCTTTGGAAGATTTGCTTTATGAGGTGCTCAAATGATGCTAGCAGCGATTGGGCGGGAGTTTAGCCGCCAACTCAGCGAATACAAACAGTTCAAAGTCAATCTTCTCTTTGCTAATTTGGGAATTTTCTTTTTGGTTACGGGTTTTCTGACCTATTTTGATAGCCAGCAAGATACTTTTGAGTTATTTATCTTGCTGTTTACTTGGTATTTTTCTAGCCATAGTATCACCCATCCGACCTATTTTATCGAGGACGAGATTGTAGACCGCACCATTATCAACGTGATTCAGAGTCGGCGGAGCATCTTTGGCATGCTTTTTATCAAAATTATCGTGCAGATTTTGTTGGACTTGGTCAAGTCCATTCCTTTGTTTTGCTTGGTTGCCTTGGTTCAGCAGATTACCTTTCCTGCTGACTGGATTGATACAGTTGTTCCCTTTCTTCTATCCTTTGTGGTCATTGCCTCCCTTTATGGTCTGGGTTTTCTCTTTGCCAGTTTCTCCTTTGTCTTTACAAAAATTTCCAGTATTACCAGCCTCCTTGCTTACGGGATTCTCTTTTTGGTTGGTTTTCAGGAGCCATCGAGTCATTTGATGGTTACTTTATCTCGTTGTTTGCCTTTCCATCTTTTGGTGAGTTTTATCCGTCAGCCAAGTTGGTTCCTTATTTTACTATCACTGGGCTACGGTTTGTTTTACTGGCTCTTGGGCTACTTGTGCTTTCAAACTTGTTTGTACTATGGTAAAAAGAAGGGAAGTTTGTTCCATGTATAATGAAGTGAAGCGATTTTATCTCTTTCGCAGGAGACGCTGGGCGGATACCCTGTTTGACACCCTCTACCACATCATTTTCATTCTTGGTTTTTATAGCCTTTTGAGAGGAAATCCAGACTTTCAGCTGTCTTATTTTTATTACTATTTCATCTTGACTCATGTGGTTTACTTGGGAAATGAGGAGTTGGAGTACGAGATTCGGTCGGGGCAATCTATTGTCACCCGGTATGCTTTGCAATCAGTGTATAGAATTTACCTGCAACGAGCAGTGGTTTACTTTGTTTGGTTGTCTGTGATTTTCTGGATTACCCTACTGCTGATTCATCAGGATTTACTACCCCACTTTTCTTTGAAGGTCATCAGTTTCCAAGGACTGCTTGTGGTATTGATTGCTTTCCTGATTTTCCTCGGCTATTATCTTGTCATGATTCGACTGACTATCCGCTTTCAACGAATTTCAGTCTTGGTAGATTTTCTAAACACCGTGCTCTTATTCTACTCAGGGCTCGTATTTCCAGTGGTGAGTTTTGGGAATTTGAAGAAATTATTTGATTGGCTTATAAGAAATTAAGGATTCTTTTTTAAAGCAGAGTCCTTTTTCTATTGTGATACTTTTTTCAAGATTTATCTGTTATTCTTGACCTAGTTTTTATAGAAAGAAGGTCTAAGATGTTAAATAAAGTCAAAACTAAAGCCTTAATTAGTGTTGGAGCAGTAGCCGCAACTAGCTTTATTCTCATGATGGGATATACTGCTGGTCAACACTCAACTGCTAAACAAAGTCGCAAAGAGATTGAATTGGCTGCAGCTAAACTTGTAGAGGATAAACAAGCAGAAGATAAAGCCAGCATTTTGTCATCGGATACTGTAAAAGAATTTTTGACTCAGTACTATACGAAAGAAAAACTAGGGGAAAATAATACACGCATTCAACCTTATATGACTGAATCGGCTTATTCTCAAGAATTGTCAAGTCAAAATGATGCCATGAACCAAGTATATAAGGATTATATTTTGGATTATCATTTTGAAAAAGCTGATATCTTTGTCAATCAGACTACGAATCAAGCTATTGCCATGGTCTCTTATAATGTAACCTATGTATCTGATTTAAAGAATGCCAACCAATCAAAGACTAATCAGACAGAAACAAGAACAGTTAAGTTGTCTTATTCGAAACTACCAGGTAAGTTATTGGTCAATCAAGTACAGGTTTGGAAATCTGGGTTAGATGATTTAGATAAGGCAACTCCCAAAACTTTAGAAGAATCATCATCAATACCATCACTGCCAAACACTACGACAAAATGATGATATTGCATGGAAATAGAAGAATGTAAGCAAATTTCAATTCTTGATGTAGCCAATCGTTTAGGTATCCCCTTTAAACAAGTTTCTAGCCGTGTCTATGAACATCCTGAACACGATTCATTTCGAATTTTTTCAACTACCAATACTTTTAAATGGTTTTCAAGAGATATTCAAGGTGATGTCATTGATTTTGTTCGACTTGTTAAGGGAATTTCCTTTAAAGAAGCTCTAGCCTTTCTTTCTGAAGAACCTTTTCAAAAAGAAGCTGTTCAAGAAAAAAGAGAGAGACCATTTTACTATCCTTTAAAGAGAATAGAAGATTCTAACTGTAGTCTGGCCAGATATTACTTAACAGAATGTAGAGGAATTTCAGAAGAAATCGTACAAAGGATGATTCAACAAGGTCTGATGGCACAAGCCAGTTGGAAAACAAATGAAACTGTTGAACCTGTTATTGTTTTTAAAAGCTTTGATCATCGTCACAAACTGCAGGCAGCAAGCCTACAAGGGATTTATAAGAATCCCGCTCTTTCTAGAAAGAGGTTAAAAACGATTCTAAAAGGAAGCCATGGACATATTGGAATATCCTTTGACATTGGTAAACCAAATAGACTGGTCTTTTGTGAATCGTTTATCGACTTGATGAGCTATTACGAACTTCATCAACAAAGTCTATCTGATGTTCGTTTGGTATCTATGGAAGGATTAAAAAGGTCTGTTGTTGCTTATCAAACTTTACGACTGATAGCTGAAGAAAATCAGAAGTTGGAATTTTTGGATACAGTAATACCTTCAAAGTTATTGCCTTTGATCAATACAATTCATGATACCACCAGCTATTTTGATAATCATCCTGATTTATTGACACTTGCGGTAGATTGTGATGATGCTGGAAAAGATTTTTCTGATAAGTTATCTCAATCAGGATTGCCTGTTTTACTGGATTTGCCTGATAATGAATCTGGGAAAGAAAAAGTAGACTGGAATGATGTCCTTAGAGAAAAGAAATCAGATTTACAATTGATGCTTGAGTCTGTAAAAAAAACATTAAGGAATCAACCAGTAAGACAAACCTCTCAATGTTTAGAATTGTGATAACAAAATCAAGATGTTTTAGCTAATATTAGAATGAAGGAGGATCGTATATGACCATAATCGAACGCTTAGAAGAAAAGGTCACTAGGCAAGAAAGCAAGGTAGCAAGAGAGACAGAAAAACTCGCTGCTTACAAAGAACAACTGGAGACAGCGATGTTTGCGACGTTCAAAAGGCGTCAAAGCATTAGTCACATGAGTTTTGAAGAAGCTCTTGACCATGCCTTTGGTAAAGAAAGACAATTCGATGATTCTGAATTTAGAAAGGATGAAATGAGTGAATGACAAAAGATTGGAATTTTAATCAACCATTAGAAAGTAAATCAGAAAATCAAGAAGATCCAGATAAAATTGCGGCCTTATTTGGAAATCATCAAGGAAATAATGATGTAAATTATGAAGCAGCTTTTCAAAAGCGAAAACAAGCACCTGTGACGGAATCAAATCCTAGTTCTAAACCCAAAGTTACAGAGGTTAGAACAGGAAAAGAGACAGATATCACTACAAGTTATCAGCAACATCTTAAAAGACTTATTGCGGATAACAATAGTGATATTCAAAGTAGTCAAAAGAAAATTGAAGAGCTACATACGTTGATTGACACAAAGAATAAAGACAATAAGAAATTGCAGTCCATTTATGATGCGATTTCCGAATTACACTAAGCAGTCCTGATAGGCTGCTTTTTTTGAGAGGTTATAGATGTTTACAACATTTTTTAAGAAAAAACAAGACAATAGTGACGCATTTAAGAAGCTAATTCATAGACTATCTGATATGTCTGTCCAAGATCTTGAAAAAATAGACCAACTGTTAGATATCATTTTTACTCCAAATCAAGGATCAGAACAACTAAAAACAGAAGCAACTTATAGAGAAGAAACTTTGGACGATACATTAAAGGAAGCTAAAAATCAACTTCATAAGGAACAATTGGAAAAGAATTTAGAGAGATTTAGGAAAAACAGCCAATAATGCACCAAAAATGGTGCATTTACTTTTTCTAAATGTTATAATGGTGGTATAAAAATAAAAGGAGTTTGCCATGATTGGAAAGAACATAAAATCCTTACGTAAAACACATGACTTAACACAAGACGACTTTGCCCGAATTGTAGGTATTTCACGAAATAGTCTGAGTCGTTATGAAAATGGAACGAGTTCAGTCTCTACGGAATTAATTGACATCATTTGTCAGAAGTTTAATGTATCTTATGTCGATATTGTAGGAGAAGATAAAATGCTTAATCCTGTTGAAGATTATGAATTGACTTTAAAAATTGAAATTGTGAAAGAAAGAGGAGCTAATCTATTATCACGACTCTATCGTTATCAAGATAGTCAGGGAATTAGCATTGATGATGAATCTAATCCTTGGATTTTAATGAGTGATGATCTGTCTGATTTGATTCATACGAATATCTATCTAGTTGAAACTTTTGATGAAATAGAGAGATATAGCGGCTATTTGGATGGAATTGAACGTATGTTAGAGATATCTGAAAAACGGATGGTAGCCTAATGGATATCCAAGATTATACTAATAGTGAATTCAAACATGCTTTAGAGCGGAACATTCGCTCACTGACAAGAGGAAAAAAGTCCAGTAAGCAACCTATAGCGATTTTGCTTGGAGGGCAAAGTGGTGCCGGTAAGACTACAATTCATCGTATTAAACAGAAAGAATTTCAAGGAAATATTGTTATCATAGATGGCGATAGTTTTCGTTCTCAGCATCCACACTATTTAGAACTTCAGCAAGAATATGGCAAAGATAGTGTAGAATACACCAAAGATTTTGCAGGTAAAATGGTCGAGTCTTTAGTAACCGAATTGAGTCATTTGGGATACAATCTTTTGATAGAGGGAACTTTACGAACTATTGATGTTCCAAAGAAAACAGCACAACTCTTGAAAAATAAGGGATATGAAGTACAATTAGCCTTGATTGCGACAAAACCTAAGCTGTCCTATCTGAGCACTCTTATCCGATACGAAGAACTGTACGCTATCAATCCAAATCAAGCACGCGCAACACCAAAAGAACATCATGATTTCATTGTAAATCATCTAGTTGATAATACACGACAATTGGAAGAACTAGCTATCTTTGAAAGAATTCAAATTTACCAACGAGATAGAAGTTGTGTATATGATTCAGGACAAGATAAGACTGCAGCAGCAGATATTCTTCAAGACTTACTGTTTGGCGAGTGGAGTCAGGTAGAGAAAGAGATGCTTAAATCAGGAGAAGAAAGATTGAAAGATTTAACTAATCGAAATGGTTGTTAGAACACAAATTTTAAAGTAAAGTCTACTGATAACTTTTGTTAGTTGTGTGAAGTGGTCGAAAATTTTTTAGAACCAAAAGTGTATTGACCCAAAAAGTTAAACAAATAATTTAGACAATGGATTTAGTTCTATACTGCACAAGGCTAAGTCCTTTTCTACTTGCCTCCGTGAGCTGACCTGGTTTTCGCCCTTGTATCACGCTACCAGTATGATTCGGATTATATGGGGTGGGGAGGTGATAGGTCTGTCTTTTCATCTTATCTGGTTGATAGGCTTGGCACATTTAATGACAGTCATTCCCATGTATATGTTGAATCTTAGTTATTATAGATAACTAAACCTTTTTGTCTTGTTTTTTTAAAAAACAAGAAAAAAAAGGAATTTTTTATATCATTTTTCTTTTTTTCTTTATAAAAAAGTGATATAATAATGTTGAAATATTTAGGAGTTATCGAAAATGGCAATTAAATTGAGAGAACTGACAATTGAACAAATAAAAAATGTAGATCATGGCAATATAAAGTTTTATGATAGTAATGGATACATTAATCTTTTGGGTATTTATGGTCAAAATGGATCAGGTAAAACAACAGTAGTGGACGCTATGGATATTTTAAAAACTATTATGGCAGGAAAATCTATTCCTGAAGATAGTTTTGGGATTTTCAATACGAGTGAAGAGCGTCTGCCAAAGATTTGTATAGAAATTGAGTCTGAAAATAATCTTCTACTGAGGTATGAGGCTGAGTTTATTTCAGACGAATCTACAGTGGAACAGAATGTATATCTTGCACATGAAATAATATCTTATAAAGAATTTAGACCACGGACACAGTTCAAACGTTTATTTGAGTTTACAATTTTAGAACGAGATGAATCGGGTGAACTAGAAGGAAGCTTGAAGTCACGTTCCAAGTTTATAAGTAAGGATGCTATAGAAGTTTTAGCAGATGCTGCACTAAGAGCTAAATCTTCTGTTCTTTTTTCCCAGGAATTTAAAAACCGATTAGAAAAGCAAGAAGGTAAAGAGATAGAAAAGAAAGCCTACCAGATTCTAGAAGAATTTTGTAGTCATATTCGAATTTATACCCAGCGGTATACGAATTTGACAGGTATGGGAGCTATGCCTATCAATATTAACTATAAAAATGAGAATCATGCTTTCCAAGGTGGACTACCTGCAATCTTAAATAAAGGAGGTACTCCTATACCGCAAGAACTTCTTACTGTGTATGAAGACACCATTCGCTACATGAATGAAATTATTCCTGTTATTATTCCTGATTTAACCTTGAAGATGACCGTGGGAGATTCGACGATTGATTCACAAGAAAATCAATACTATAATGTAAATTTCCTTGCACAACGCAACGGAAAAACTTTTTCCTTAATTCATGAATCTGAAGGAATTAGAAAAATTATCAGTATGATTGGTTTTCTTATTGAAGTCTTCAATAAACCAGGAATTATTGCCTTTATTGATGAAATCGATTCAGGGATATTTGAATATTTATTAGGTGAATTGATGGAAATCTTCTCCAATGATGCCAGTGGACAATTGGTTTTCACTTCACATAATCTTAGAATTTTAGAAATGTTACCAACCCGCAAAATTCGTTTTTCAACGACAAATAGAGAAAATCGATATATCACTCTAAAGGGAGTGAAGATGACGAACAACCTTCGAGACCTATATTTACGTTCTATTCAAATTGGAGGAGCAGATGAAGAGCTTTATAAAGGGCAGAGTCAATCTAAAATGCGACGTGCTCTTAGAAAGGCAGGTAAGTATATCGGTGAGTAAAAAAGAAGAAAAGGTTTTCTTGATTTTTGTTGAAGGAAGTACGGATGCGGACTGCCTGGATTCAATTGTAGATGAATTTAAACAGAAATTAAATTTATCTGATATTACGATAGATATCCAAAATGGAGATATTTTTACTTCGAGTGAAAATGAAAGGAAAAATGGAACTACGATTTTAAAAGACCAATTACTTAGTTATCTAAGAAAGAGCAAATTATCTGCCTCACAGATTGTTCATGTTGCTTTTGTAACAGATACTGATGGTGTATTTATAAATCCTAACGACTATAGCATTGATGCTAGTGTCAATGCTTTTAAATATGATTTGGTAAATAAAAAACTTCTCTTTGAAAATGCAGCTAAAAGAGATAGCGTTCAAAGAATTCGGCAGAAGAAAGCCAAAAAATTAGTATCTGTTATTAAGGAATTGTCTGAAAGTTCATTGACAGTGAAGAAAAAGTCCATTGCATATTCCGTTCATTTTAATTCTATCAATCTTGAACATGTGTTGTTTGATAAGATTTTACCTAGCGAATCCAAAACAGTAGCAGTAGATAATTTATTGGATGATATAGATAATGATCCTTACCAGATGATTGCTATTTTTGAGAGCAAAGCTTTGGGGGAGAATTATATGGATTCTTGGCAACAGATACGTAGATTAGAGATGAATCAGGGTTATACGAATTTGCATATTCTGTTTAAAATATTAGATAGCTTTGAAAAAAATATGGAAGTAGATTAATTTTGACTAGGAATTGAAGTAATTTAATCACTCATAAGAGGTCAAATTACAAGTTTAAGTAAGCCAGCAACAAGTCTTCTCTAGGTGACTTCTAGTTCAAACATTTTTAGGATAGTAATTAATCAAATTTTCAATGAAGTAGATATATTCCTTAGAAAACACATTATACAAGCGGTTGAATTCGTTCCATTATCTATCGTTATGGAACGAATTTGATGTTGTTTTAAGATGAGTTTTAGAGTCTGATTGACCGCCTCAGCGCTTTTATTTCGAATCAATGGGATGATTTGATGCCTGCTCTTTCGATCCGTTAAGACAAGTAAACAGTAGTTTTTCTCTCTTGTAAGTAGAACGGTATCAATCTCATAATGTTCATTCTCCAATCGCAGATTGATAGCTTCAGGACGCTGTTCGATAGATTTACCAGCGGATTTAAAGTTAGGACTAGCTTGTTTCTTGTTTGCTTTTCCTTTTCTAGGGTAAAGCAGATCCTGTTTCGTTACCCCCCAATTTTCCATGATGAATCCAGTAGTAGATGGTAGAAATACCCATTTAAGGTGGGCGAAAATTTTTTAGAACTAAAAAATGCATAGTCTCAGGTGTTGAAAAACTTGAAATTATGCGTTTTCTTGTGGGAAGATTTACTCAATTTTCTTCAGGAATTGAGATTTTGCCCAGCCTCAAAAGTTCCAATCAATCTCAATAACTCAGAAAAAAGAAGACTGACAAAATATGACTACTTTAAGACAAAACTATAATTTGCTATCAAACTCTAGCATATGGAGTAAGAAATCAAAATTAATGGATAGGTGATTACGGATATAAAGTTATAAGACTTGAAACTTTATTTCATAGACTTAATCACTCTTATCCTTCTTAAATTTATAGAGCTCTTCCAAGTAAAAATGAATTTTTTCTTTAATATATTTTAATGATTTGTTATTAGTTATGTCTATAACACCAAACACACTAAAGTGGTTTCTATAAAGCTCATCATAATCAATCTGACTGCCTATGATGATAACTTCTGATTTTTTTGAACTAAATTGGATAGATTTTAAATAGAGTTTCATTTTTTTAGATGTTAGATACCCTGATTTTATGATAAAATAAGTAGAAGATTTATATTTGTAGTTAATCTTATGTCCTTGTAAAATTTTTGTATTCTTTTTAAAGAAATAATATTTTAAATACAGAGATAAAATATAGCCAAATAAAGAGTAGTGTAAAATTTGAATTGTCTTCATAGCTTTCCTTTCATTTGATATTAGTTTATCAAATGAAGATAGATTAGTATTATTGAGTTACTAAAAAGTATCTATTTTATCATGAAATGTCTAAATTAAGAAAATTTCTACCATTTGAGATAGTATAGAAACCATTTGAGATTTTTATAATTTAATTTCCATCATTCTGATAAGATTAAACTGATAGAAGGAGGCTAAATATGAAAGACTACATTTTATATCAAAATAGAGCTATCGTAAAGGTACCACTCTCTAAAATTTATTATGTTACAACTCACCCAACAAAAGCTCATGCTGTTCTTTTTGTAACAGCCGAAGGGAATTTTGAAGCTTCAACCTCACTAGCTAAAATCGAAGAGGAAAGTGCAGAAGAACTTATTAGATGCCATAGAAAGTTTCTTGTGAATAAAAATAAAATAGCAGGATTTAATCATGAGACAAGAACGATTATGTTTTTGGATGATAGAGTATCAGACATTGCTTGTTCTAGAAGACACTTTACAATATTAAAAAATCAGTGGAAAAATATATAGGAGTGAAGTAGTGAATATTTTTATACTAGAAGATAATTTTTTACAACAGACTAGAATTGAAAATATTGTCAAAAAAATTTTGGTGGATAATAAGATTGAGTATAGGCATTTTGAGGTTTATGGAAAACCTCAACAGCTTTTAGAGGACATTTCAGAGAGAGGAAATCATCAATTATTTTTACTTGATATCGAAATAAAAGATGATGACAAAAGAGGATTAGACGTTGCTAGAGAAATTAGAAAACTTGATTCTCAAGCAGTGATTGCTTTTGTAACATCACATTCTGAGTTTATGCCTGTATCTTTTGAATATTTAGTATCAGCTATTGATTTCATTGATAAAGAATTACCTGAACCATTATTTATCAAACGAATTGAAAATGTTATTTTAAGTGTTAGCGATAATCAAGGAATAACAGTATCTGAGGACTCTTTTATATTTACAGGATCCAAAGCTCAAATTCAAGTCCCTTTTAAAGATTTATTGTATATTGAAACATCAACAATTGCTCATAAGTTGACTCTCTATTCCAAACGAGACATAGTTGAATTTTATGGACAATTGTCAGATATTCTTAAACAGGAACCACGTTTATTTCAATGTCATAGATCATTTATCGTAAATCCTTATAATATATCTTTAATTGATAAAGAAAATCGGTTAGTTCATTTTCAGAACGGGTCCTCTTGTATTGTCTCTAGATTAAAAATTCGTCCACTTATGAAAGCTATCGAAAGACTTCATGACTAAGGAGATTTAGATGATATTTTTTCTAAATATTATAGGTGTTTTTCTATTGTTATGTATCCATACTAAGGTTGTAGGTGAGAAATTAAATCTAAAAAAAGTAGTAATGTCCATTATTCTGTTCCATCTTTTATCATTCCTATTTATTGTTTTATTTAAATCAACTGAATTTTACTTTCTTGGGTCATTATTGATTTATCCTACTTTTTTTATCTTGTATACTTTGTCTATTGGTGAATTAAGAAGTAAGGTCTCTTTATTACTTTTTTACTCATTATTTCCACTTGGATTTTGGGATGTCATCAGAAATTTTTTAGGTTACTTTATAATTTCTAAGATTCCAATATTGTATAGACTATATGAAACTAATCTAGGAACAATGATTTTCTCTTTATTAGCTGAAATTATTGTGTTTTTTCTTATTAGTCTCTTTCGATATAATTTTAGTCATTTAAAAATAAAGAACTTGGATAGAAAGACAAAATTTATTTTAATTACTGCGGATATTTTAATGCTAGCCTATTTTATCTTACCATCTTATATAAACTATAGTGATAAAGTAAGTTGGGACAGAATGTTGGATTATAAAGAATTATGGACAGCAGTTTACTTTTTATTGTTTATTTGTTTTATTAATCTCTTGGATAGAAGATTACTTCAAGAACTACAGGAGAAAGTCGTTCTACAAAAAGAAATTCAATTGCAAAATCTTAGTAATTATAGTCAACAAGTTGAGGGGCTGTATCAAGAAATTAGAAGCTTTAGACATGATTATGCTAATATTTTATCGAGCTTAAAAATAGGTATAGATCAAAAAGATATTAATCTGGTTTCTCAAGTTTATGATAGTGTTTTGAAAAATTCTGGTGAAAAATTAAAAGGCAAGCGTTTTGATGTAGCACATCTAAGAAATATTAATGATTTGGCGCTAAAGAGTTTACTATTATCTAAGTTATCGGAGGCCCAAAACTTATCTGTTCCAGTTTCCCTGGAGATTGGTGAACAGTTCTCTATAAAAAATATGGAACAAATAGACTTCTTAACAATTACTTCTATCTTGTTAGATAATGCTATAGAGTCCGCAGCAGAAGGAGGAATAGCAGTTTGTTTCCTTGAAGATACAGAATGGAATAAATTAGTCATGATTGTAAAAAATTCTACTTTAGAAAGAGAGATAGAATTGAGAGATATATTCAAGCGTGACAATTCTTCAAAAGGAGAAGGTCGGGGTATAGGCTTGGCCAATGTTCGGAGAATTTTAAAATCTTATCCAAATGTATGTTTGAAAACCACAAGTAAAAATTATGTCTTTACACAGATCTTGGAAATAGAACTTTAAAAGAGTCGCCATTCTTAGGATATTCTATAGAATATTTTAAGGAAGACTCTTTTGTTATGACTTTATATACATTATTTTTTAGCTAGTTCCTGTAAATGAGTTAGGAAATAGTCATAACAATAAAACTGGGCAAAAAAGCTAGAGTGACGACTTCACAATATCTAGCAGCTATTTGTGGAACAAATTTTAAAATGGCTTATTTTTAATCTTGAAAGGTTATAAATCATGAAAAAATACGTTTCGTGATGAAAATCGTACATTTTAAGACTTAGCGGTAAAAATCTCTGTTGTTCTGCTATACTGAACTTGTCAAGATTGCAATCCGACAAAAATAATAAAAAATTAATATGGAGGTATTCCCCATGGAAACAAAGACAACGATTCAATTTGATGTTTTGGATACCGAAATGTTGGCTAGTATTGAGGGAGGAACAGCTAGTGCAGGGGAAGTTTGCACATTAGCAGGAGCAATGATTGGTAGTTTGGTTGCACCAAGGGCTGGATGTGTTTTATAAGCACAATATTGCACAGCTATATGGGCTATCGCTAGATTTTTATAGAAAAGGGGTTAGTTGATGGAAAGTGGTGAATTTAGGCTAATTTTAGCTCTTTTTATATCTTTTTTTATAATAGGTGCGATTGGAATAGTTCTAAATGTTCCAATAAGCGAAGTTTTAGTTCTTTCTGTAGGTAGTGTGTTTTTTGAGTTGCTGATTCACTTATTAACGCATAATAAGAAGAGAGGAAACATTAGTTCTGAACTATGCTTTAATCGATACAAGCAATTTATTAAAAAGATTTCAGTACCTACTTTTTTTCTGTTACTATTATCAATTATCTTTGTTGTTATAGATGGCTATAAGTCGTCTTCTGTATTATTTTATACTCATATATTTGTAGTATTATTCACAGTAGGATACATTATTTGCTCAAATGATATCGAATTACATATTTCAAAAAAAGAATGAGTTAGCGTTTTACTTATAGTATATAATAATAAATTATTTTGAGACGTAGATGTAAAGTGATTGAGCTATAGATATGATGAGGGTGGAAATATGGAGAATGTTATAATGAATGTAGTTAATCATCTCTTGCTAAAGATTGAATGGATAGTAAGTAATATCTTTATAAAAATGAGCATACTTTGGATGCTTATTTGGTTTCTATACTATTTAAAGAGTGATTTAGCAATGTATTTCTTATTTTTTGGAAATGGCTTTTTATTATTGCTAATAATTTTTCGATTTGCACTGTATCAAATTAAACTAGTAATGCAGAATGATATTAAGTAATTGTGTCTAGATCATATTTTGGGGAATCAGATTATAATCATTCTGGACGTTTTCAAGACTTTTTGGGATTTGTATAATAGAACTTGGTGAAGCTATCATAGCCTTTTGTGAAGGAACTGGATCTTCTTTCTACGGTATAGAAAGTTGAGGTTCAAATGAATCGTTATTTGATATGCGTAATTAGTTTTATAATGACGGTTTTAGTCCTAAAAATTTTATTCGAATCAAATACTATTATTCATAAGTTTATTGCTATATTAGGTATTACTATGTATTACAGAGGTATTTTTAGAGAGTATAAAAAATATTCAAATCATTTCAGATTTTTAAATTTTATAATATTTGTATTTTTTTGACACAATAAAATTATCACGTACTAGGAGGTATTCCATATGGATGGTATGCACCATTTAGATATATTTCAGATAACATTATTTGTAGGGATGGTTATCGATATACGCAATCGAATTGGAACTTTGGTAATTGTTAAATTAATGTTGAATCTGTAGTAAATGGTGTTGTATCACAAATGGCTATGGCAATAGCAGGAGCAGGTGAGAACAGACCTAGATAATAATAAGAGGGTATAGATATGAATCAACAGTTTAGAAGTCAATGTTTAGATGCAATTGTAAACTTTGAAACTAGCTTTAAAGAAATGAACTTATCTCAACAACAATATTTCCAAGCTTATAGTCTAGTTAGTAAAATAGTATCTGAAAAGAAATTAGACGGTGTTGCATTTGCTCAATCTTTCAGATATTTTTATGAACTCTTTAGTTGAGAATTATTTCCAGGGGGAATTGTTTTATCTGAACAAGCTCGTAAAGATTTTAGTAGGATATCAGACCTAGCAAATTCTACTGAGTTATTAAAAACAATTCATAGCCCTATTAAAATATTTTGGTAATTACAAAATTATATTAATTTCTACAATAGTAATTATTTATTTTGCGTATCCTTAAAATTTGTGATTTACTAAACTTTATAAAATTGTACAACAATAAAAAGTACCTAATGGTTTACTGAAATGTTTTCGACTAATATTAATTGATTCAAAAAATTTTCCCAATATTATATTCAAGGGATTTAATTCTGTATATAACAGGATTAAATCCTTTTTACTATGTGACTATTAGTCCGTCTCGCTCCGTTAGAGGGGAGACAAACAAACCACCCGTTTGAAGGAGGTTCATGATTGTGGGGACCTACACTTTATTTTCTTTTGAAACTGAGTTTTTATCCAGTTTTATGACTTGAGTACGACGAACAGGTCGTGGCTCTCATTTGAGGTGTAAGTCATACGTGAGTCCCCACTACCGGTGACCCCAATAAAGATTCCCAATTCTGACTATAGCGAGGTAGCAAGGAGGAAGAAATAGTAAAATCGTGGCTTAAAGAACAGGAATGTTATAGTAAGCCATATTTAGGGAATTAAGTAAATCTTCCAACAATAAAACGAATGGCATAGATTTTTTTCAACATCTGATATTTTGAACTTTTCTCAGATTCTTATTTTTAATCTTGAATGGTTTAAAAATTATGAGAAAAAACATTTCATGATGAAAATCGCACATTTGAAGATCTTGTGGTAATAATTTTTTGTGTTATGCTATACTGAAGCTGTCAAGGTTGCAACTCGACAAAACAAAAAATATTTACCCTTGAACTAGCTTCTCAAGGGTAGACAGAAAAATCTAACTTTGAGGGTTAGTACACAAAAGGAGGTGTTTACCATGGATACAAAAGCAACAGAACATTTTAATACAATTAACTCTAATTCCCTTGCTACTATTAAAGGTGGAGGAAAAGGCGTTTGTAAATTCGTTATGGAAGGAGCAAATGGTTATTCTTGCCGATATCCAGATGGAGAATGGGGATATATTGTCACTAAGAGTAATTTTGAGGCAACGAAAGATGTAATAGTTAATGGTTGGATATCATCATTAGGAGGCAGTTATTTTCTTCGAGGCTATAGAGGATGATTCATGAATAAAAAAACAGAAGAAATTCTCAACAAGGTTTATAATTTGATTTTAGATCCAGAGATTCGTCAAAACGAACGAGATATTTTATTACATTATAAAACTCGATTAGAGAATACAAAAAATGAGCAGAGAGTTGTCATGGAGTTGGCAGAAGCTCTTCGCCAACAAGCTGTTAGTAGTATTCATAGTCATAAATCATTGAGTCCAAAGACTGCAACATTTTATAAAGAAATTGCAGCATATGGACAATTGAGTAAAAATCTAGCTCAAGGATTAATTTCTTTGGGGATAACGATATAAGGAAAAATGAGTATAATAAACTCATCTAGCTTTTAACAAGATGAAACAATTCATATAAATGTAAGGAGGTATTCATGATGAATACAATGGTGAAACAATAGGTATTATGATGTATTACAGAGATGTTTTTAGAGAATATAAAAGATATTAAAATCATTTCAAATTAGTTAAATTTCATAATCTTAATTTAACTAATTTGTACAACATAATAATCAAAGAGGCTGGGAAAAGTCTTTAAAATCAGAAAAACGCATATTATCAGGCATTGAACAATCTTGATATTATGCGTTTTATTGTAGTGAGATTCACATTATTTTTCCTAAAAATGAGTTTTTGACTAGCCTAATTATTTGGGTACGACGAGCAGGTCAAGTATCTCATCTGAGGTATAAGCTCTCCATGAGCACCCGCTACTGGTGAGTTAAATAGTTACTCGTAAGCAGGATAATCATGAGGTAGTAGGAAGAGGGAGGGATAGTAAGTCATGTATAGTGGATGAGGGATTTCAGAACTCTAAAGTTCAAATAGGTATATGTAAATCACGAGAGTAATGAGGAAAGATGTACAACTTATATACTGAGGTGAGATTCTGATGATAGCTGAAAGCATAGTAACAACGAAACATGAGAAGTCAGTCAATCCTATAGTAGTCAGGATGATTCTATAATGGAAGTGGAGCGAAAAATACCATTTCAGTATAATATAGCTACCTTTTAGGATTTGCTTAAAAATTTAGTTTTAAAATGTGTAAAATAAAATTATCAATAAAAAAGGAGCCACATTATGAAGAAGTATTTATTACAATCTTTATTAGTTAGTACCGTAGCGTTAGTTACCATTAGTCCGAATCTTGTTTTGGCTGAGAGTACTGAAACAAAATTTTCTGATACAGTGCCATCAGCCTTAAATTTAGAACCAGCTGTTACAGAAAACACTAGAGAATCTTTAACTGAACAAAAGTCTAGCGATAGAGAAAATGAAAGTAACGTTCAGCAATCGACGAAGGAAATTACTAAGAAAGAAACTGATAACGTGAACTCAGTAACATCTGAAGAATACGCTTCAAATGTGTCTGATTTTAATAAAATTAGTATTGCTGAAGTTCGTCAGATATTCACTTCAGAAGATTCGGAACATACTTTATATTTTGGAAGAGGGACATGTTATCATTGTCGTGAATTTTCTGGAGTATTGAAAGAGTTTAATATGCTGATTGATAAAAAGTTAGAATATTACGATATAGATGGTGAGGATTTTGATGATTCTGCTAAAGAGTTCATTTTTAAAACAATCGGTATTCCTGGAACGCCAACAATTATTTATTTTAAAAATGGTAAAACTATTTCTGGTTGGGTTGGTGGAGGAATAACTGCACAACAACTTTACGATTATCTCTATTTTGGAAAAACTGATGAGAAGCCGAAAAGAGAATTTGAAAATGATAATAAAAATATTATAAATCCAGAGAATTCAATGCAAACTATGGATATTAAAGAGGATACAGTCAAGATTAAAACAATTGCAAATCAAATCCCTAAAGATATTCCACTCTCTGACGAAAATTTACAGAAAAAGATTTTAGTTAAATCACAAGATACTTTTGGAAAGACTATTGAAAATATAGAGGATAATTCTAAAGATAGTGTGGTTGGTGTTAAAAATCAGGAGAATCCTGAACTACTTTACAGTAAATTTAATGAATATAAATCAGATTTTATAGCATCAACTAATTTTAAAAAAATAGAATCGGAAGTAAAAAATTTACCCCAAACAGGAGAAGAACAATCGATTAACTTTGTTCGTTTAGGAATCGCCTTATTTATTACTGGAATTTTTATAATAAGTAGTCATTTAAATACTAAAAATGAAGTATAAGATCATAAGAGTATAGTAACCTACTGGAAATAGATCACATTAGATATTTATGAGAAACAATGTAGATAATCTTTTTACCAAATTTTCAAAATATAAATAAGTAAATAAATTGAGAAATTTACCTAAGTAGGAAATAGATTTCTCAATTTATTTTATTGTGGGAGGATTTGATTAGCTTTTACAGTAATTAAGTTCATTTATCAATCTTTTTTTATTATATTTAAGAATATTTGAAGACTGTATTTTAGAAAGACAATCACAGAGCTCTTAATACGGAATATAGTATAAATGCTGATTCAAAGTGAAGTTTTCTATGTTTTTTGCTTTTGCTGAGTATAAAATCTATTAACTAAGATTGAACTATAAAAATCAACTTGAGATGAAGTGAATTGTAGTCATTGGAGATGTCTCTTACTCGATTTCAGAATGAATCGCTGATACAGGATTAAATGAACTAAGTATTTCTTTTTGTTTTGAATGAGATACATGAGTATAGATTTGTGTGACTGATATAGAACTGTGTCCAAGAATTTGTTGAATGTATCGAATATCTACATCATTATCCAGAAGCATTGTTGCAAAGCTATGTCTAAACATATGCGGTGTAATAGTTCTAGATAAGCTGTTTTGTTCAACGATTCTCTTTAAAACTAAACGTACACTTTGCTCTGACAATGGTTTAAGTGAATGTTTCCCTGGGAACAAGAAATCATTGGATTCATTTCTTGTTTTATTTATATATGTTTCTAATAAATTGAATGTTTTTTGATCTCCTAAAAATAGGATACGTTCTTTCTTACCCTTTCCTACAATATGGAGTGTTTTATTGGAAAGATTAATATCTTTGAGATGAATGTGGCAAAGTTCAGAAATTCTGATGCCTGTTGAAAGTAAAAGTGAAATAATTAGTAGATTTCTTTCAGCGTGTTGTTTTTGATAATCAGTTTTAGATAGAACTACTCTCTGCTCTAAATATAAAAAAATACTTTTCAGAATGTCATACGGAATCGTTTTAGGCAATATTTTTTCAGTTCTAAATTGAAAACGCAATTGATTGAAGGGGTTCTCTTCAATTATGTTCTGGTATTTTAGATAGTTATAAAACACCTTCATACAAGCAATTTTTCTTCTTAATGTATTCGTTTTTATGTTAGATTGTGTCAAGTGTTCTATATAGGATTCGACATTATCATAGTCTGAGTTATAAAATTGCATAAGATCATTCTTATAAGCGCGAATCGTGTGTGAACTCAAACGCTTATGAGTTTTGCAATAATCTAAGTAATTAGAAATAAGTTTATAATCCATAAAAATCTCCTTTATCAATAATCATGCTATTATAAACCTATTTGAGTGCTTTGTATAGTGATAATAAATTGTTATCGGTAGGAGAAATTTATGGGAAATAGTGATAAAATAAAAATTTTTTTGAGTAGACCTAATCCGTTTACTGAAAACCAAGATTTTTTTATCGATGAAATTGTATCGTTATTAAAAAGACATAATTTCGAATGTATTACATTACAAGCTGCAGAATATACTCCATATGAAGTTATGGTATCACTACGTGAGATGATACAAAGAAGCTATGGCATGGTTATTTTAGCAGTTGGTCAAACATATATATCTGAAGGAATTCGTAAAAAAGATGCTGAGGATAATCCTAGATTTTTCGAATCAAAAGAAATCCACTTAGAAAATAAGTGGATTACTAGTGTGTATTGTCAGATTGAAGGAATATTAGCATTAACTTTTGATCTGCCTATATTGACAATTCCTCAGGAAAAATTGACAAGAGAAGGTATTTTACATCAGGGTGAATACTCAATTACATCACCTGAATTTACCTTAGACTCAAAGGAAAAAATTCTTCAATTTGTAGAATCCTCTGAGTTTAGAAAAAGTTTTGATAAATGGAAACAAATGGTTATAGAAAAATATGAATTCATCAAAGGGGGAGAATTAGGTTATAAATAGTTAGTCCATAAGCTTTAACTTAATTCTTTCTAAATCTTCCCTTAAGAGCTTTCTTCCCTCATTTATAGTATTACTTTGTCTCTTGGTTTCGCCATAAACTTTGTCCGATAATGTTTCAATAATTCCGGAAATATATAGAAGCTCTTCTCGGTTAGATTGTAACCAGATATCATCATACATACTAGATTTTCTAATCAAATTTTCTAATGAACCTAATATAATTTTTGCTGTATACTTTGCAGTATAGTAGTGTTCTTTTAAAACTTCGGTATCTGTTTCAACACTTACAATTTTTAACAACGTAGCACAATAATTTCTAGCACAGTATATATTGTTATCTTCAAAATTCATACCCAATCTATAGTAATTTATAGCTGACAATAAATCTCTTTTATCATTTGTAATATAAAATATTCGTAAAAATATCGCACCATATATTCCTAAAATTTTATGGTAAGTAGTGTTGTTTATATCAAGATAAGTATTAATTTTTCTCTGTGCTTCTCTCAAATTATCTAAGGATTTTTCATCTTTTTTATATGCTGATAACAAGTAGCCCGCTAAAATTTCATCATCGACATACCCTTTTTCTAAAAGTTCTTTATATAAATTTTCTGCTGTTACATACTCTTCGGCATCTTTAAATTTTTTTGCTATTCTTGCTAGGTCCATAAAGGAATTTTGAGATGTTTCTATAGAAATATTATTACTTTCCTCCATAGAATTATTTCTTTCGACAATTGTATATAAGTTATTTTCAAATACCGGACTATCTATAAATCTTTCGTCACTATTTATTGCAGAAGTAATGTACTCTGTGAGTATATCTTTCACTCGAACAACTTCATCAAGTTCATTCACTTTGTCAGAATCATATCTAATTTGAGGTAGGTGAGAAATATCAAAAAAATTAATTTTAGCAGTATGATTATCACATAGGATAATTGTAGATTTAGGTCTCATTGCATGGCGCAGTCCTAATTCATAAATTGCATTTTGATTTAACGTAGTAATGTCAGCAATAACAATATCAGCTTTGAATATACCTTCAATAAATGTTTTTGTAATATTTTGAGTTGTATATACCTCATCAGCTCTAAATCTATTCTCTCCATGAATTGAAGTTAACTCTTTATTTAAAATAACAGGTTTAATAATATTTGAGTATACAGCATTTAAATCAACCTCAATATTTGTATTTGGAATTTTTTTTGTGTTAAATCCCATTACAACAAAACAACTAGTCATTTTTTTACCTCTCCTATCGATAACAATTTATTATCACTAGTATACCATAAATTCATCTTCAGTAGCTTGAATTGTATAATGTATTTTTACTTAACATTAAATAGCAAACTCTGATATTGGTCAACTATAGCTTAAAACACTGTTTTAAAATTATATCTAATACTTTTGAGTCAATTACAAACTTACAACAACGAGATATTTATATAGTCTGAAGAAAATAAGTACAAATTTATTAGAAAATCGAGATTTCATAGGATTAGCACGAAAAATTTCAATTTTAGAACTATATCCTCTAATGAATTTGAATCAGTCTTTTTTAAAATTCTAAATGATATGATAGTATTTTCAAGTAAAAAGAAATTGCCCTGATTGGAGACCATATCAAATCTTTACGAAAGACACATGACATGACACAACCAGAATTTGCATGAATTGGGGGTATTTCACGTAATAGCCTTAGTAGTTACTAGAACGGTACAAGTCCACTTTCAACTGAGCTGATAGATGCTATTTGCTAGAAGTTCAACGTATCCTATGTCGATATTGTGGGGAAAGAAGAAACGTTGAATCCAGTTGAAGATTATGAATTAACTTTAAATATGGAGATTGTTAAGAAATGTGGAACAAAGTCTCCTATCTTGTCTCTATCGTTATCAAGACATTCCCTTTGATGATGAGAGAAATGATGAGTTAGTGCATGAACTGACAGAGTCTGAGTTGAGAATCAATGTTTTGTGAAAAAGAATATCAATATTAAATCAAGTAGCAGAATATTTACTGATTTCAGTTGAAAACAAGCAAGAAAAGAAGTTGAAGCTTTCAAAATTGAATATAACTGATAAAATTGGCATTGATGTTGTTGAAAAGGAGTTGAATAAATTAGATATCCAGATATAATTAGAAAGCGATAGCTATGAAAAAATTGTATTTAAGATGGATAAGTTTATAAATCAATTAAATAAAGAAAAGTTTGTATATCAAAAGAGGAGAGATATTTAAAAAGTGCATATATTACTCATTTAAAATATTTTAAAATATGTTAACATCATAGAAACAAGGAGGAATTTATTATGTCTAATATATCTAAAAAATGGCTGAAATTATTTAGTGATAATATTAGTGATGAGGAACAGTTGGATCGGTTTTTGACTTCTAATACAGAAAATAATCTCCAAGAGTGGGAGAGGAAACATAAACAGTATGAACAACTAGGGAGAGAATACATTGCTCAACAACTGAGTGATAATTCTTGGAAATCATACGAAACTAGTGAAAATTTAAAAATTAGAATTCATTGGTTATCTTTATTTAAGCCACTTTGTTACAAGTATATAAATAGATTATCTATGTACTTAAATAGCATAGTTTCTGTTGAGAATAAAGAAAAGTTTTTGATTGAAATAGAGTCAATGTTTTTTGAAATGTGTATGAATATTAGTTATCGTACTGTTGTATTAGAAATTAATGATTTAAGACGTTCATCACGTTTAATAGGAGATGATTCTAAAAAACGTTACAACTTTTTTATAGACACTTTATTAAAAAGCAGAGATTATATATTGGAGTTTTATCAGAAATATCCAGTATTGTATGAATTATTAGATAGGAAACTTTTAAATATATCTGATTATGTGAAAGAAATAATTACAAATTTTGAAATGAATTTATCAGATATAGAAAAATATTTTGGATTTGAAAATTTAAAATTATCTAATATAAAATTTAATGCAGGAGACACTCATTCTAACGGTAAGAGTGTTTGTATTTTAGAACTGAATAATAAGAGGAAGATAATTTATAAACCAAGAAATATGTCTGTAGACGTCAACTTAGATTTATTTTCTAAAGAATTTTCATCACAATTCAGTCTACCAAATGTTTTATTTCTTCCTCGAACACTAAGTAAAAGTAGTTATAGTTTTGTCGAATTTGTAGAAGTAAAAGAATGTAACTCACGTCATGATGTAGAAATGTACTACGAAAACATAGGAATGCTTTTGGCTTTTTTGCATATATTTGGTGCAAAAGACTATCATGGCGAGAATATTTTATCGTGTGAATCATATCCATACTTAATTGATAATGAAACTATTTTACATTTTAGTGAGAAGGAAAGTATAGATTCCAGTATCCAGAAAATGTATGATGTAGTAGCTGACTCTGTTTATAGCGTGGGTATCTTACCTATGACTCTCTATTCTGTAAATAATGATAAAGGAATGGAAGTTGGAGCATTAAATTCAGGAGAAAAAAGGGAATCTCCTTACCAAACACATCAATTAACTAATATTGGTACAGATGAAATTAGAATTGAGAATGTATTTAAGGAGATAGAAGATTTCCCAAGTACTGTAAGATATATGGGGAAGACTGTATCGTGTAAAGAATATAGAGAAAATGTTTTGTATGGATTTGAATTAATTTACAGGATCATTCTAAAAAATAGGAACAAAGTTCAAAAAATGATTATGAAGTACTTTGAAAATTGTGAGACAAGATATATTTATAGAAATACAAATATATATGTTCAGTTTTTAGAAACAAGCCATCATCCAGATTTATTAAGAAATAAATATGATTTCGAAATGTATATGCTTAGAATGTTAGAATATGGTAATGTTGACAATGAGTTTGATAAAAGTATGATTAAAGATGAAATTAATCAACTTAGAAAAGGAGATGTACCAATTTTTTACACTAGTTCATCTAGTAATGAGATTTATAATGGACTTCATTCTCTAATATATTCTTTGGAGGGAGATAACATCATTAAAAATGTATCAAAGAGAATATGTAGTCTATCAGAAGAAAATTTGCTTCGTCAACAAAGAATTATAAATATGGCTTTTATGGGAAGCGAATTATTTATAAAAAATAAGAAACTTAAAGGAAGAAAGATATTAAAAAAATTAAGTTCAAATATTATTGAACGTATTTTATCTGCGAAACTAGAATTCAATGATGAAATTAGTTGGTTAAATATGTTGGCCATGAATAAAAATTATGAAATTTCACCAATGGATTATAATTTATATGGTGGTACATCAGGTATGATTTTAGGAATTAGTAGTATACAGGATGACAGACTAGAATCAATTTTACGAGGTGTTATAGACTATACCAATAATTACATTGAAAATTGCCAGGGGAATTTCCCTCTTTCTAAATTAGGAGCTTTTACTGGTATTTACGGCTATTTGTATGTTACATGTGTGCTAAGACAGAAAGGAATAAAGACAGTTGACAATTCAGAAGAGTTTATATATAACATCTTGCTATCCACGTATAATGATGTTAGAAAATTTGATAATCTAGATATTATAGGGGGTCTTGCAGGAATTCTGGCTGTACTTGTAAAAATCGAAGAAGTTATGGTGCATAGTTCTAAAGTTGTACAATTAGCACATGTGATGTCTGAAGAAATTGTAGAGAAATTAATTGAAGTATATAAGAAACAAGGATATTGGATGGAAAATGACCCAGGATATGCACATGGAAACTATGGAGTTATTACACAATTGTTCAAATATTCTAAATTGTGTAATGAAGAATCGATAGAGAAGAATAACATAATATTTTGCATACAAGATTATTTGAATAAAGAGCGTTTGCAGTTAAAAACGGATAAGATTGTACCTTTAAGAAAAAATGCTAAGTACTATTCTTGGTGTAATGGAATTGTAGGAATCGTACAGGCTAAACACTATCTCATGGTAAATGAATTTCCAGATCAATATTTAGAAGAAGAAGTCCGATATTATGCAACTGAAATATTGAATCAAAGATTAAATATAGAAAATTCTATCTGTCATGGAAATGTAGGCAATTTGACAATTATTTCTTCTATTATAGGAGATAATTCTGAAATAAATAAAAAAATATTGTCCGAGAGTGAATTATATCTGCTGGATAAATTAACTTATGATTGTGATGATTGGGGAATTCTTACAGGAGAACTGGGAATATTGATGGCTAATTATGAGACTGGAAGAGCAATGTTGAACAATGTACTACTTCTAAACTAAAATTGAGGTAGAGGGACGTAAAACCTCTCACGATGAGTGAGTATTTTCGAATAGGTTGATATGATCTTCTGACAGTTGTATAATTCTCCAAAAATATCTTATCGTCAATACAGAAGTTATACGACGTATGCAACTGAGTGACTAACAGTTTTATAAGTTTTAGGATTCGAAAGTCGAAGAACTAACTCATAGTTATTTCTTCGACTCTGTCATGCCAATAAAATTTTAAATAATTGAATTAAAAATTGATATTTTAGAATTCTTATTATTTTATATTAATAGGAGATAAGTATGAAAAATAAAGTTCCTTTTATTGAACAACATCAAAAAACAGAGTGTGGTTTATGTTGTGTTGCGATGGTATCAAGCTATTATAATCATGAAATCTCTGTAAAAGATTTAAGAAGTATTAAAGAAACAGGTAGAGATGGTACAAGTTTTCAGAATTTAATTGAACTTTTAGAGGGGATGGGATTTGTTATTAAATCATTTCGTTTCCCAAAAGATAGAATGGATACTTTCAAAAAGATAAAAACTCCAGCTATTGCATTATGGGAAAGTAAACATTTTATTGTAATAGAGAGAGTAACATCTAAGTTTGTATGGGTAGCTGACCCAGAACTTGGGAAATTAAAGTATAGTTTCAGTGAATTCTCAGAAGGATTCTCGGAATATCTTATTAGTGTTATGAGTAGTGATAAAGTAACAAAACAAAAATCTAGGGAGAATTATAGTATAGTTTATAGACAATTATGGCAATCTTGGAATTATTTTATACCACTATTGTTAGTGACATTAGCAAGTTATACAGTTAGTTTTGTTTTACCAATTTGGTTGCAACAAGTTTTCAACCAAGTTTCTACAGGAGTTAGTATAAACCAATCGAATATTGTCATTAATTTCGTTATATTTACATTTCTATATTTTGCAATTATGTTTGGGCAACGCTATCTTTCTATTAATTTGACAAATGATATAGATAAAAGGTTGAATATTAATGTGATTAGAAGTTTATTTGGGCTACCATATAAATTCTTTTCTACGAGAAGCAGTGGCGATTTAATTTATTCTATAAATGGTTTGACAAGAATTAGACAGTTATTCACTAATCAAGTAGTTCTAGGTGTGTTGGATGTTGGATTGGGAGTTTTTATCCTAATTTATTTCTCATACATAAATTTTTCTATTGCAGTCTTAGCATTATTACTACTGTTAATAAATTTATTATTGTTGCTAGTTACTAGACAGAACATCGAACAAAAGAATAAATCATTTGTAATTTCCCAAAACAATCTTCAGAATAAACAAATTGAGATGATTTATTCTATGATGGGAATAAAAATGGAAGGTTTTGAAGAACAAACATATAAGCAGTGGAAGGAATATTTCGATAAATGTTTACATAGGTATAAATACAGTGAGATGTTTTCAGGATTGGTAAATTCATTATTTACAATAATCACTTTTATATCACCGTTTATTTTATTAATAGTTACATTATTGCCACACCCTCAATTAGAAAATCCATTAGGGGGGATGTTTGTGATATACTCTTTATCAACTGTATTATTTAGTAAAGTGAATAGTATCTTTGATACTATTGTAGCATTTTATAATAGTAAGACGTTTTTATCTCGTATTGTAGAAATTTTAGAGGAGGAATACGAAGTAAATGGCAATATTAAACATGATTTGAATGGATCTATTTCACTAAAAAATGTATCATTTTCATATACTAAAGACAGTAAAAGAGTTTTATCGAATATTAATATTGAAATTCATAAAGGAGAAAAAATAGCAATCGTAGGTACATCAGGTTCTGGGAAAAGCACACTTTCAAAATTGTTGATAGGCTTATTTCCTGCAACTACTGGAAAAATTTTCTTTGATAACTTTGAATATTATAGTCTAGATAAACAGTATTTAAGACAACAAATTGGTATTGTTCCACAAGATATGACACTATTTAATAAGACGATATTTGAAAATATCGCTGGAAGTTCGTCTGTATCACAAGAAAAAATGGAAGAAGTGTGTAAGTTGGTGAATATTCATGATGATATTATGGAGATGCCTATGGGGTACAATACGTTAGTATCAGAGATGGGGATGAATTTATCTGGAGGTCAAAGGCAGAGAATAATCTTAGCTCGAGCACTTATAAAAAAACCTAAAATAATATTATTGGATGAGGCGACAAGTTATTTAGATAATGTTAATGAGAAAGAAATTATGCAAAAATTTAAAGAACAGAACATTACGATTGTGGTAATTGCACATCGGCTATCTACAATTATTGATTCAGATAAAATTTTTGTGATGGAAAAAGGAAAAATTATAGAGCAGGGAAACCATCAAGAATTACTGCAAGGAGAAAGAGGGCTTTATCGAAAATTATATCAATTGGATAATTCATAGCTTTTATTGATATAAAGTTATTATTGAGTAGAAAAATAGAGAAATCAGCTATAATTCATATTTAGATAACTTTAGCTTGATTTTACTATTAATTTTATAATAGTTGAATTTATGTTATTATAGTGTAATCGTCCAATAACGAAGTATATTAAAAAATCTCCAGACTAGAGAACTCACTGATAGTTCCTAATCTGGAGATTTCTTATTTGCACTTTTCTGGTACAACTTTTGTCCATGGTAAATAATCCTCTAAAAGCTCTTTGTTTACGAGATTCTACTCGTTTAGAAGACATTCTAGAAGATAGGATATATATATTTCTCACTATTTAATTGATGGCGTTTAGCTGTTTCCAACAAGCTCATAATAAAAGCTGTTGCTTTAGCTCCTTCAAAACTTTGAGAAAACAACCAATTTTTACGTACCATAACCAATGATTTAATGGTGTGTTCAGCTAGATTATTGGAAAGGACGAGATGCCTGTCTTTCCAAATTATCTTAAAGGTTTCTTCATACTTGAGACTTTATTCAATTGCCCGTCCTAGTTTTGAACCAGGTAAAATTGACTGCCGTAGGCACCAAGCAAAGAAGTATTCCATTAAGGGTTGGAGATCTTCTTGACGTTTCTGTAAGCGTTCATCAACTGACAAGTCTTCCCAGTCTCTCTAAAGAAAATAACTGAATTACAATAAGCTAAACCTTTAGCACCTAACGATGATTTATCTGCCTGCTTAGAGTTTTTAATTTTAAAAAATATAGTTAATTTGAGAAACTTACAACTTTTGCACGATTTACTCATTACGTAGTTACGATTAAGTTGTATACTAATTATTGTAAAGATGATCATCTAAAGAAAAAAAGGAGGAATAAGCCTATGGCAAAGGATGCTGAACGTCCAGTGATTGATTCTCTAGACTTTGAAGTTGCCAACCAAGAACTTGCTGGGAAATCAGGTTCTGGTTGGTTTACAGCGATTCAGTTGACATTAGCAGGACGTTGTGGAACCTGGTTTACTGGTTCGTTTGAATGCACAAGTAATAATGTTAAATGTGGATAAATTTTAGTGTTATGCTTGCTCAATAATATCTGTACGAATCTTTAGTTACTTATAAATTGAAATTAAAATGTGTTGTTAAATCATCTTGAGGATGATATGTTAAAAATGTAAATCATATTTATCTTGATAGAAAATTCGTACATTATATTGGGCAAGTTTATACACTGGCACTAATTAAATTTCTATTTTCAATACAAAGAAATACTAGCTCTATATAACAAAAATAATTTACAGTATTTTAAAATAAGATGTGAACAAATCGATTGGGAAAGTTAAATTAATTGCTAAAAATGTTTTAGTAGCTGTAGTGTATTATTCTAGTTTCAATCTACTATAATAACGTACGTAATTTGTTTATGTGAACCAAAGATTTTCCTGGTGGGAAATAGGATTTAATTGAATGTTTGAAAGCTGATTATTGTTGATAGTAATAAGGGAGAATTATGAGGTGAAACTATGAAATGTGATGAATTCAAAAATGAAATTGATACACTTGAATTTGAAGTTAGTAACCAAGAGATTGCTGGTAAATCGGGGTCGGGTGGATGGTATACTGCTTTTAAATTGACACTAGCTGGAAGATGTGGTCTATGCTTCACATGTTCTTATGAGTGTACTAGTAATAATGTTCACTGTTAGAAACTAAACATAGATGTTCCTTTATTTATTATTGACAATATACAATAAAAATGATATATTAAAAGAGGTAATGTAATGAAAAAAGAAGATTACGGTATTGATACTTTGGATTACGAAATTAATCATCAAGAACTTGGTGGGAAATCTGCTGCAGGTTTGCATACTGCTTTTATTTTGACCTTTCAGGGTCATTGCGGATGGTTATTTACATATTCCTTTGAATGTAGTACACCACATGTAAGTTGTGGTTAAAAGAGGTGAATTGTACCTTAAAGGAGGATAGAATGGAAGGAATTATTGGAACGCTTGAATTTTATGCTCCTGTACTTGTATTAGGAGTATTCATCATTGGTATTGTCTACTTTATGAAAAAACGTAATGATAAACAATAGTGTATAGATTGGTTTTATCACTATTATTTCTAACCAATGCTCTTGAGGAGTATTGGTTTTTATTATGTGACTTTCAGTCCGTCTCGCTCCTCTAGGTGCGAGACAAACAAACCATCTGGTGTGCGGGTGCGCGTCGAAGGTTATACCCCAAAAACTCCAAACGCGATACAATAAAGGTGTTCAAGCCAATTGTAAAGCGAAAGGAGAAAATATGGCACAAAAGGCACATAGTTTATGACATACAAAGTGGCACTGTAAGTATCACATTGTGTTCACCCCTAAGTATAGACGAAAATTGATCTATAATCAATATCGAAGCAGTTTGGGAGAAATATTCCATCGATTATGTAGTTATAAAGGTATTGAAATTATCGAGGGTTACCTAATGCTAGACTATGTACATATGTTAGTCAGTATTTCACCGAGGATAAGTGTCGCAAGTTTCGTGGAATATTTAAAAGGTAAAAACACACTCATGATGTTTGATAAATACGCTAATCTCAAGTATAAGTTTGGGAATCGGCATTTCTGGGCGGAAGGTTATTATGTGAGTACGGTTGGACTCAATGAAGCCACAATTAAGAAGTGTATTCAAGAGCAGGAAAAGCATGATATAGCACTAGATAAATTGAGTGTAAAAGAATATGAGGATCCCTTTAGGGATAGTGGTAAGTAATACCAAAGCCTCTTTAAGAGACAAGTGACGAGTCGCTTGAACAACGTGAAAGCCAGCGTCTTTAGGCGCTGGCTGGTAATTTGGGCTTATAGCCCTGGTACAAACCACCCGTTTAACGGGTGGTCATGATTGTGCCCTAGAAAAAGACAAGAAGCCTCAATTACGACTCAATTCTGCACGAAATACTCATGAAATAGATTTTTCTACAAGCTATAATAATTATATAAAAGAAATGGAGGAAACGATAATGCCACAACTAGTAGTAACAGGTTTAAATAAGACATTTGGAGAAGGCGAAAGTTTAGTCTATGCCTTATCTGATATTTACCTTTCAGTAAATAAGGGTGAATTTTTAGCCATTATGGGGGCTAGTGGTAGTGGAAAGACAACTTTATTGAATTGTATATCTACTATTGATAAACCTGATTCGGGCAGTATTGTTTTTGAAGATTTTGATATGATTCAAGCAAAAGAAAGCCAATTAGCCGATTATCGCGCTAAGAATATCTCTTATATTTTTCAATCTTATAATCTGGTAGAGACCTTAACAGTTTATGAAAACGTAATTTTACCACTTCAAATTCAAGGAAAATCCATTAGAAAATATCAAAATAAAATCAATGATGTTTTGGGTAAATTAGCTATTCAAAATTTAAAAAATAAATTTCCAAATCAATTATCAGGTGGGCAACGTCAACGTGTCGCAACAGCTAGAGCGTTAATAGATGATTCCAAACTCTTGATTGCAGATGAACCGACAGGAGCTCTTGACTCTGCTAACTCAGAAAATCTCATGTCCCTCTTACAAGAAATTAATCGAATGTTTGAAATAACTATTCTACTTGTTACTCACGATCCTGCTGCTGCTAAATATTCGTCTCGAATGGTTCTTCTCAGTGATGGACAGATTATCGATGATATTGAGCGGAATGGACTATCAAACGACTTATACCTAGAAGAAATATACAGACGAACAAGATAGGAGGGGAGCTATGTACCCAAAGTTAATTTTACGCAATGTATTTAGAAACTTACAAACCTATACGATTTATTTTTTAAGTCTTGCTTTGATTTATAGTCTTTTGTACGCCTTTAATGCTCTTCCAAGTCATCCTGTCATGCAGAGCTTATCGGGTGCAAAAGAAATGTTGACGACAATCATGAGCCAGTACATGGGACTTATTTCATATTTGATACTCGGTACTGTCGCCTTTCTTATTGTTTACTCTACAAATTTTGTTTTAAGAAGACGACAAAAAGAGCTCGGGTTATATTCAACACTTGGAATGAAAAAATATCAAATTATCGGAACGCTATTCTTTGAAACGATGTTAGTAAATATCTTTGCTTTAGTTCTAGGATTAATTTTTGGGCTAATCTTACTTATTTTACTTGCTCACATTGCTTCTGAGTTTTTTATGGCAAATTATTTTGGAAATCTATTCTTTTTAGATCCTAAGTCACTCTCTCTGTTGGGCTATTCCTATGTGGTAACTAGTTTAATAGTTGGTTTAATGGACATTTTGAAATTTAGAAAGAAAACAATCATTAGCTTAATTCAAGAAAACGGCATTGAAAAATCACGAATTATTAAAGAAAATTCTATTTTACAATTGTTAATTTTCATTATTTCAAGTATTGTTATCATCTCTGGTAGTATTTATTTTTCTGATTATCATCACTTATCCATTTTGAAAAACTGGGGAGTTTTATTAGTATCTATTTTAGTGATCTTTGTCATTTTATTTTACAACACCTTAAGTAATTTCTTACTTGGAGTTGTTAAGAAAGTATCTTCATTCTATTATAATAAATTAAACTCATTTAAAATCCGCCAATTTTCCAAACAAGCGGACAGCAATTCTGTAACGCTAGCAGTACTATCTATGACCTTGACTTTGGCTCTTAGTTTACTAGTGTTTGGTGGCAGTTCATACACAACCATGAACCATGAGTTGAATCGTTATGCCCCTTATGATTTACAAGTCAATTTATATAGAGGTAATGAGTTTCATTATGGAAACGAGAGTGTAAAAGATAGATTACAAGCAGGCGGCTTTGATTTTGATGTCATAAAAGAAGAATATGTTTATTCAACTTTTACGAGTGATTTGACTTATAAAGATATAATAGATACTAGTCAGTTATGGGAGCACGATAAAGGGTTGCCTGATTCAAAAGTCCATATTTTAGGGATTTCAGCTTATAATCATCTAAGAAAACTACAAGGCAAAAAAGATATTGACTTAGCTGATGATGGCTATCTAGTAAATGCCAATTACAAAGGAACCATTAAACAAATCCAAGAATTTTTACTACAAACGAAAGATTTATCGATTGGCGGTTATTCTTTAAAATTGGCATCGTCCCAACCATTAGATACTGTTTATTTTCTTTCTTCAGTAGGATTAAATGATTCGGGGACTCTTATTGTACCAGATAAAGTTATTAAAGAATTGAACGAAGACTTTACAACTTATGTGGTTAAATATAAAGAAAATATTGATAAAAGAAAAATTGAAACATTTTTGAAAGAGTGGGTTGATAAGCATTACTTTACGGTGGATGGTGCAGAACTAAATGACTTCACTTATCAAAGTAAGGTGAGATTATCTGAGATTTATATAGGATTTATGGGAGTCATTGTACTAGTATTGATATTTATTAGTGTTGTGTTTATTATTATTTCACTTAGCATTTTATCTCTACAAATCTCAACTAGTGCACTAGACAGCATTAATGATTATCGTATCTTATATCTATTGGGAAATAAGAAAAAACAAAATAAGAAAATACTTATTCATCAAATTATAAGTTACTTCTTTGTTCCCTTGCTACTTGCTGTTCCATTAGCGGTTTCTCTAAGCAAGTCCTTATTAGGTTACTTTGAAAACTTTGCCAATACAACTATCACAATTGATGTGACCTATCTAGGAGTGGCAGCTCTCCTCTTTCTAATTTACTTAGTTATAACTTATAAAGCAAGTTGGCATATTCTCGATAAAAATTAGCATAAAACTAGGATACTGTTAAATAGTATTCTAGTTTTATGCTATACTATACTTATAAAATAGAGGGAGATGATTATGATGAAAAAAATTGTAAAAATCATTTCTAATCATTCATTATGGTTGTGGCAATTAACTTTGCTGAATCACTTGATTTTGATGTTCTACATATACTATAGAGTTCCTATTTATTATGCAAGTGGTCTCACGCAAAAGTTCTCCTTAATACTTGTGATTTTGTTGATTGTGTCCAGCTATGTTTGCAACTTTACTACCTTTCGACATAGTGAATTAAAATTATGGACTATCTTTTTGCTAGCTTTGGTCAGTTGGCAAGCCATATTTCAACAAGGAACAAGTAACACTTTGTTGCATTTTTTTGACATACTGAATCCAATTAATTCATTTTTATTGGTTTATAGTTCTCTTTCGATAATTTTACTAGGTGAGAAGATTGGGGAAGAATTGATGAATGTTTCACTAGCTTTAACCATCATTACCACTTTTTCTTACTTTATCCATTTTCCATTGTTTCTATTCTTATCGCTTTTCACAACCTTTTTCCTTACATTTGTTCCTTTAATTTTATTACTCTTTTATCAAATAGAGTTGCGAAAAGTGCTAACTTATCAAAAACGAAATGTCATGATTTTGTCGGTTGTCTTACCTATTTCCTATATTGTATCGTATGTTAATACAACAGGAGCGAGTGTTCTGAATTTGTTTTGGTATGTTGAGGTATTATCTATCCTAACTTTTTTACATTTCAAGACGATATTTACGTCCTTTAAAAAGAAGATTGATGAATTAAAATTTTCTTATTTAAAGGCTTTTACACGCTTAATTTTCCTAATAGGAGTATTATTACTATTTTCGTTTATAGGTTTTCAACTTGATTTGAATATAAGTTTTTTAATTTTAAATATAGTTCTGCTTATTATGGCTATTGTTGCCGAAGAATGTATTCGATTGTTTCACGTATCTGATATGAGAAATGCGAAAGATTATCTGGAAATTCTATTTTTGAAGAGAAATAGAATGGTTAATCATCTTCTTTCTAATGAGTTTGTAGAACAGCAATTTTCAGAATTTCTTCATAATGAAATTTTACAAAGTGTAATGGCTGTTAAGAATTTCAATGTTTATAGTCAAAATGAGATGTTTGGGAATCAAATAAATCTTGTTACTGAAGAACTGGTGCAACGAATCAGAGAACGAATGGATTATTACCAGCCTATGAGTGAAGTAGATGAGCCTCTATCAAAAAAATATCAGGCTCTTATCGAAAGGATTGAGAAAAGATATAATAAAGAAAGTTCAGTAGTGGTATATTTTCCACCTAAATTTTCTTTAATGACACCCTATGATAAAATTGTCTATCGTTTTGTTGAGGAGTTAATTACTAATGCGGTTAAATATTCACAAGAAGGAGAGATTTCTTTAGAAATCGAGATAAAACAGGATGTTATTTTTATAGTTTCTGAAAATAAATCGATTTCTACCAAAGAACATTCTCTGGGATATGGCTTGAAAAATATGGCAAATAAATTAAGTATTTTAGGTGGTAAAATGGATACTTTAAATGAGAATGATATTTTTCGTATTGTTATTGAACTACCAATTGATAAGGAGCTATGTTATGAAAATTTTGTTGATTGATGATCATAAATTGTTTAGTCAGAGTATTAAACTGATTTTGGAATTATCAGAGGATATTGAAAGGGTAGATTTGATGGATGATTTTTCTTCTGTCTTGGATTTTCCTTATGATGACTATGACATTATTCTGATTGACATAAACTTGACTAGTTTGTATCAGGAGGATGGGCTATCTTTAGCTCAAACGATTATTAAAAATGGATGTTCTGCTAAAATTGTTATCTTAACTGGATATAGTAAAAAAATGTATGAGTATCGTGCTAAGATAATGGGTTCCTGGGGATTTTTGGATAAGAGTATTGCTCCAGTGGAGTTACTTCAAAACTTGATAGAAATTTATCAGGGTAGAAAGATTTTTTCAGATGAAATAGTGGTAGATGTTTTAACTTCACGTGAAATAGAAATATTAGAATTAGTTCGAAATGGTCTAAGTATAGATAATATTTGTGAAAAGGTTTATGTGAGTAAGCGAACGGTTTCGAATCATCTTGCAAATATCTTTTCAAAATTAGGAGTATCCAGTAGACAGGAAGCTATTCATGTCGCGGAACAGTTAGGTTACTTTTCTCCCGAATAATTGATAAGTTATTGTCCTATTGAATAGAAATCTTTAATCAAATTTGAGTGAGGATGGCTGCGAAAGAAATTACTCTTACTCTTAAAAAAGAGCATTATGTTCTAATAGTGAACAATCTCTTTGAAAACATACGACAGTTGGAACAATAAGGCATCTTTAAGTGCATTTAAATTTATCAATGAAATTGAACTTACGTATATGATTCAATGGATGTTAAGACTTCAGCAACAGATATTCTTCAAGACTTACTGTTTGGCGAGTGGAGTCAGGTAGAGAAAGAGATGTTGAGGGGCGGAGGAAGAAAAATTGAGAAAATTTTAATCAGTCATGTTTTATGTTAATATCAAATAGAAAGAATCGGTGAAAACTATGGAATTAAGAGCAATATTAGGCAAAGAATTTGAGGGGATTGTTATAGAGTTTCAAAACAGAGGAATAATATTTGAAGATCAATTTAAAATATTGACTTCAATGTTTTGTAAGAAATATTCAACGGAGTTCTGTGAATTATTGGAAAAGGAAACAGGATTGAACGTGTGGTATGGTTATCAGGTTCCTTATTTTTTCTATTACGATAGTGAAAGGTACGATAATAAAACGGCTTCTCTTGTTGCAGAAGAGTACCAAATTAAAAAAGGGAATTTGTAATAATTTCCGTAGAGGAGTTATAAAACAGTAAATATTTATTATGAGGTTGCAGATTATATGGGCAAAGTAATGAGACAATATAATGAATTTTATATAAAATTGCAAAAAGAGTTTAAACTGGCTCATAATATGACCATAGAAGCTATGCCAGCAAAATTTTCCAACAAAGATTATGTTAAAAAATTTATTTATATGTTTCCTGATAAAATTTCTAGACTGATAATAGAAAGAAACTATTGGTATGGTAAACGTATTATTAAAAAAAATTTAGTTAAAATTCAGAGTAAAAGGAGGTCTTTAGAAACTAATGATTTTATTCTTGAAACATCTAAATATATAAGAAGACGAGTAAGAAAAAATATTTTGAGTATTGAAGAGAGAAAAACTCAGGCAGATGAGATTCGAAAAAAATCTTTAGCAAAATTAAAGCTGCAAACTATAAAAAGAAAAAAATCATTAGATTATATCCAAGAAATAAATCCCTCTTATCTGGAACATTATCGCAAAAGATTTTTTAAAACACATGATTTACATGAAAGATTAGAAATCATTAGAGAACTTTCGAAGTATGATTCAAAGGAAGTTCATAATTTTTTCTATGCAATAAATGGTCATGTAAGAAATCAATCGCTAAAAAAAGAAGTTCAGTCGTACTTTCAAAGTTTATCTCTACCGTTTAGATTGAGTAGAAAAAAGAAAGGAAAAACAAATTTTATTGATAATGAAATAGTAACAAATAGGAAAGGACCAGAAGAGTTGAAGAAGAGGTTATACATTGATGATCTAGAAAAGATAAAAAAATTTGATATCTTTCTTTCACATAACTCTAAAGATGAAGAAAAAATTATAACCTTTTATAAAAAACTAAACAAAAATGGCCAAGTCGTATATATTGACTGGGTTAATGATAAATACGATCTGAAACGAGAATGGTGTAATACTTCAACAGTCGATATTATCAAAGAGCGTATAAAACAATCGGATGTATTTGTTTTGTACTTTTCAAGTAAGACACTTAATTCTCAGTGGTGTGCTTGGGAATTGGGATATGCAGATGCAATTGGAAAGAAAATATGTATCTATTTTTCAGAAAAAATAGATAGAACAATTATTCCAAAGTTCTACTTTAAATATCCAAAATTACTTTTTTCTGAAGATTTTATGGTTAAAAATCATGGACAGTCAGATATTCCATTTACTAAATGGAAAGAGAATAAAAAATAATAGAAGGATTCAAGATGAGGAAAGAGCAATTTATTAAAAAATTTACGAAAGCTGTTCAAGATAGCAATGCGGCTGTTTTTGCTGGCGCAGGAACATCAGTTGACGCAGGATTTGTTAACTGGAAAAAGCTCGTAAAACCATTTGCGGATGAGATTGATTTAGATATTGATAAAGAGTCAGATTTAGTGGGATTGACTCAATATTATATCAATTCTAAAATGGGAAATCGAGGTTCTGTAAATCAGGAAATAGTTTATCAATTTTCTAGTCAAGAAGCAGAAACAAAAGTAACGAATTTACTAACACGACTACCCATTTCTACATATTGGACGACAAACTATGATAACGTAATTGAAAACGGTTTAAAGAAAAACAATCGTAGAGGAGATATAAAGAGAAAGATAGATGATTTAGCAATTAGTATTCGTGATAGCGATGCCATTGTTTATAAGATGCATGGTGATGTAGATTCGCCTAATGATGCAGTTATTTCAAAAGATGATTATGAAAGATATAGTGATAAAAACTCTTTATTTGTAACAGCTTTACGAGGTGACTTAGTTTCTAAAACATTTTTATTTGTAGGTTTTGGTTTTGAAGATCCTAATTTAGAATCTATTCTGGGGAAGGTAAATGTCTTGCTGGGAGATAATAAGAGAGAACATTATTGTATTCAAAAACAAGTGTTAGAGAGAGACTATGACGCAGACATCGAAGGATATAATTACGCTAAAATAAAACAAGATTTAAAAATCAAAGATTTACAGAGATATGGAATTGAGACCGTTCTAGTAGATGATTATTCTGAAATATCTGACTTGATACAAAAAATTGAGGAGGAGTACTTAAAAAATACAATCTTCATTTCAGGTAGTATATCAGATTATAATGAGAATTGGAGTGAAGAAAAGGTAAATCAATACTGCTATGATTTATCTAGTTTTCTTATTTCAAAAGATTATAAAATAATATCAGGGTTTGGACTGGGGATAGGAAGCAGTGTTATTAACGGTGCGCTGGATCAAATTTATAAAACTAAATATAGACATGTGGATGAACACCTTGGTTTGTTTCCTTTTCCACAAAATGCCAATGGAGAGAAATCGTTAAAAGAACGTTGGACCGAGAACCGTGAACAAATGATTAGTGAGTCAGGGGTGTGTATATTTATATTTGGTAACAAGCTAGTTGATGGTAAGGTAGAACTTGCTTCAGGCATGATGGAGGAATTTCAAATAGCTAAAGAAAAAGGAAAGATAATCATTCCGATTGCCTCTACTGGATTTGCTGCAAAAGAAATTTTTGATGAGATGAAACAATCAGGAGAATATAGTTATTTAGATAATTACTGGGAAACTTTAGAGACTGAAAAGGATTTCACTAAAGTTTTTTCCATGATTGATAAAATTGTCAATGAGGTACGATAATGGCAACCAAAATATTTATTTCGTTCCGTTTTAGTGATGGAAAAGAGATTAAAGATGAACTAGTTGATTTATTTGATGAATCTACTGAGGTAATTAATAGATCAGAAGATGTTGATAGAAGTCAAATGAGTGAGAACATTATTCAGGAATATCTATATGAGAAGTTAAAAGATACATCGGTTACAATTGTATTATTGACTCCAGAGGCTGTTTCTTATAGAAAGAATTGGCTTGGAAATTATGATGATTGGCTTTATGATGAACTAAGGTATTCTTTAGAGGATAGAAAAAATAACAGAACAAATGGTGTGATAGCTGTTTATACTGATGAAGCTAAAGATAAGGTACTAGATGATAGTACTCATTATTGTCAACATTGTCAGCAGACTAAGTCGTGTAGGTCTTTGAAATATTTTGATAATTTAGCTAGAAAGAACATGCTAAATATTAAGTCGGCTTATAAGAAAAATCCATGTAATGATCTTTATGATGATGAGCACGATTCTTATATTTCTTTAGTAAGTTTGAGCGATTTCAAAGAAAATTATAGTCAATATATACAGAATGCCAAAGACAAAAGAGAACGATTAGATGAGTTCAATATAGCTAAGAGGATGTAATAAACAATCCTTGTAGATAATTCTGCTATTGAGATAAGTTCAACTTTTTAAGAGCCGAAAGGCTCTTTTTTCATCCTCTCATTCTCCTGTGATAACTTTTCCAAATTCCCTCTGATATACTTTTTTCAACTTTAAAAAATCCAACTAAGATTTTTCTCTGGGGGTTTGGGGGCAGAGTCACCAAGTTATCTTATCGTTAGCTGTCAAAACTGGAAGGTTTTAGTCAGCTGGCGATATGATTTTTGGGATATTGTGGACACAATATCTGAGCTCGCAAAGCCTTACAAAAATGTTGAATCTATTTTGAAAAACGTACTGACAGTGTCTGTAAGCTTACATTGTCAGTACAAGTATCTATGAGGGAGGAAAAGCCATATGAAAAGAGATATACGTAGTATTCGGAAACAATTTCGCTTAACAGAAACGGAGGAAAAACAAATACTAGATTTAATGAGAGAGAAAGGAGAGGATAATTTTTCTGATTTTCTCCGTAAAAGCTTACTATTGTCTGATGGACAAAAACAGATGGAAAAATGGTTCAGTCTTTGGAAACAGCAAAAGTTGGAACAAATTTGTCGCGATGTTCATGAAGTTTTGATCATTTCTAAAAGTGATCATCAGGTTACTCAAGAGCATGTTTCTATTTTGTTAACTTGTATTCAGGAATTAATTAAAGAGGTAGAAAATACAAGTCCTCTTAGTGAAGATTTTCGTAACAAATACATGAGGTAGTAGAGTGGAGCACCGATATAGAACAAATTTAAAAAAAGTCTTTCTATCTGATTTAGAATTAGTCAAATTGAATGAAAATATCTCAAAAAGTAACTGCTTATCATTCTCAGAATATGCTAGACGAACTCTACTAGATCCTGGTATGAATTTTATCACCATTGATACAAATAGTTATCAAGATTTGATTTTTGAATTAAAACGAATCGGAAATAATATTAATCAAATAGCCAGAAGCATAAATTATTCGAACTTAATAACGGAAGTTGAATTAGATGAATTGAGAAAAGGTATAGAAGAGTTAATAGTAGAAGTGGAGAAAGATTTTCTTATCCAATCTGAAAAATTGAGGAAATTTTATGGTCATCACTAAACACTTTGCGATACATGGAAAAAATTATCGTTGTAAATTAATTAAATATATTTTGAATCCAAGTAAAACAAAAAACCTAACACTAGTTTCAGATTTTGGTATGAGAAATTATTTAGATTTTCCAAGTTATAAAGAACTAGTGAAGATGTACAATGATAATTTTTTAAGCAATGATACTCTTTATGAATTTCGTCATGATAGGCAAGAAGCAAATCAAAGAAAAATTCATTCTCATCATATCATTCAGTCCTTTTCTCCAGATGACCATCTTACTCCAGAACAAATCAATCGGATTGGTTATGAGACAGTTAAGGAGTTAACAGGAGGTAGATTCCGTTTTATCGTAGCAACTCATGTTGATAAAGATCATATCCACAATCACATCATCCTAAATTCAATTGATAAGAATTCTGATAAAAAGTTTCTATGGGATTATAAAGCAGAACGTAATCTAAGAATGGTTTCAGATCGTCTTTCAAAAATTGTAGGCGCAAAAATTATAGAAAATCGTTATTCACATCATCAGTATGAAGTTTATCGCAAAACAAATTACAAATATGAAATAAAACAACGAGTATATTTTCTAATCGAGAACTCGAAAAATTTTGAAGATTTCAAGAAAAAAGCAAAAGCTTTACATTTAAAAATTGATTTTAGACACAAGCATGTTACTTTTTTTATGACTGATTCAAATATGAAACAAGTCGTACGTGATAGTAAATTGAGTAGAAAACAACCTTATAATGAAACTTACTTTAAGAAAAAGTTTGTTCAAAGGGAAATCATAAACATCTTAGAATTTTTACTTCCGAAAATGAAGAATATGAATGAATTGATTCAACGAGCAGAATTTTTTGGCTTAAAAATAATTCCGAAAGCAAAACATGTTCTATTTGAATTTGATGGGATTAAGCTTTCAGAGCAGGAATTGGTAAAAACGAATCAGTATAATGTTAGTTATTTTCAAGACATTTTTAATAACAAAAATGAAACTGTTGTCTTAGATAATAAAAATTTAGTTGAACTTTACAATGAAGAAAAGTTAATTAAAGAAAAAAAGTTGCCGATAGAAGATGTGGTATGGAAATCATATCAAGATTTCAAGAGGAATAGGGATGCTGTTCATGAGTTTGAAGTAGAGTTGAATCTTAATCAAGTAGAAGAAGTAGTAGACGATGGAATTTACATTAAGGTGCAGTTTGGTATCCGCCAAGAAGGACTTATTTTTGTACCAAATATTCAAATCAATATTGAAGAAGAAAAAGTTAAAGTATTTATCAAAGAAACCAGTTCTTACTATATATATCATAAAGACTCAGCAGAAAAAAATCGCTTTATGAAAGGTAAAACTTTGATTAGACAATTCAATCTTCAGTATGAACCGCAGTATATGTATAGAAGAATTTCTCTTAGCAAAATTAAAGAAAAAATAGAACAATTAGATTTTCTTATATCTTCAGAAACTAGTTCGAATACTTTTGAAGACATAACAAAAGATTTCATTGACCAAATATCATATCTAGAGAATATGATTCAACAAGTTCAAGATAAAATTGATAATTTGTCTAATTTAGAGGAGATATTGTTGAATGATATGGAAAATGGTTCAGGAAATTTAGAAGATAATATTAATGTCAAAATATCAGTGGACACAATAGAGAAAGATTTGTTCATTTATAAAGGAAGGCTTGAAAAACTGAAGGAACAACATAGAGAGGCTGAAATTACATTTGAGATGTTTAATCGTACGATAAAGAACTACAAGAAAACAAAAAATACGAAATCTAGCAAGGAAAAAGAGCTACATATAGAGTAAACAATTTCCTAAAAAGTATGTATAAAAGACTTTCGTGTGCCAATTTGTCACATTTCATAAAATAAGAAAGTAACTATACTATACTTATTTTAGGAGACATTGGATGTTGAAAAGGATTAGAGATTTACGCGAGGATGATGATTTGACACAAGAATATGTTGCAAAAACAATCTTAAATTGTACAAGATCAGCGTATTCTAAAATGGAATCAGGTACCAGGTTAATCTCTATAGATGACCTTATCAAACTTGCAGATTTTTATAATGTAAGTTTAGATTACCTTGTAGGTCGAGTGGATAATAAAGAAGACCATTACTCCAAAAAGTATTAGGTTAAGAAAGCACATTGACAATTGAATAGTCCAAAATGGTACTTTCCTCATTTGTGGAGCAGTTTTGAATGGCTCGCCATGATAAGAGCGATATTAAAACCATCAATAAAATAGAGCGATACTTTATATGCCATGATACAAATGATATACAATGATACTTCTGACCGTTCAGGCTGCCACCGTAAAAGAGCAGCAAGTGAAATTCTTATGATGACTTCATCAGTCATGCCATGGAGGAGAAAATATTTTTTAGGAAGGATGATGACATGAATATAAAATATATATCTGTCGAAAATTCCATTGCAGAATGGGCCGATAAAAAAGGAATTCTAAAAAGATGGGATGGTTTAAATCAATATACATTGAACAGATGGATTAAAGAAATGCGAGAAAATAGAACATTTTCCATGTATGTAATTAACCCAACCCATAAACTTGTTTTCATTAATCTAGAAGGATTTGAAAGTTTCTTAAGATGGAAGCAAAAGCGGACAAAATAAGGAAGTCATGGTATAATATAGGGTAGTTATTTATTCTATACAACAATGATTTATTTCTTTTTAAGAGTTAAGAGGAATTAAATTATGTATTATGTAACTAAAACAAATTCAAAAGGGCAACCCTTATATCAAGTGGTTGAAAAGTACAAAGATCCACTAACAGGAAAGTGGAAATCAGTAACTGTAAGTTATACTAAGAATACTAGTAGAGCGAGGAAACAAGCTGAAAGAGAGGTTCTTGATAAAATAGATAGACTAACTACTTCATTTGAAAGTCAGTTTAGCCCTGAACTGATTACAACATTTGGAGAGTTAAAAGAAAATTGGTTTCAAACTTGGTGTGTCTCTGTTAAACCACAAACAATTCAGAGAGAACTACTGGTGATGAAGCGTCTTGGGAAAATTATAGGAGATGATTTTTTGTTAGACAGGATTACTCCACTTCTGATGAAAAATAGTCTCAATAAATATTTAGAAATGTATGATGCATCGCCTTCAACAATGACTCATATAAAAAGTACTTGTAATAAGATTTTTAATCATGGTGTGTTATATAATGTCATTAAGTTTTCTCCAATGACTGCGGTAAAACTAGATATTTCACTAGAGAAAAGACGTAAAGCAAAAGAAAGACATGATTCTAAATTTCTAGAAATCCATGAATTACATGCATTTTTTGATGTGTTACGCCAATGCAGAAATGCAAACTATTATGATCTTGCTATAGTATTGTTGCTTACAGGTATTCGAATTAGTGAAGCAGCATTTTTACCATCAGATATTGATTTTGAAAAAGGAATCTTGCATATTGATAAGGCACTTCAATATCATTGTTTAAAAGTTGAACAATTTCATTTTGATACAACTAAAACACTCAATTCAATTAGAGAAGTAGCTTTGCCTGAAGCTGCAAGCGAAGCTATTAAAAGGACAATACAGAGAAATAAAGAGTTTGATGCTTATATGGAGAAACATCCCTGTCCTGCTTTTACACATTCTGAAAGTGTATTTAGAACAGAATACGGCTCTCCAATAACATCAAGCACTTTTCGTCAAATTTTGAAACGAATAGAAAGAAAATTATTGACAAATTGTTTAAGTGACTATGGTTTTAAGTGGGTAAAACATGTTACTCCCCATTCGTTTAGGCATATGCATATTAGTTACCTTCAAAGTAATGAGATGCACATAGCAGTGAAAGATATTATGACTAGAGTAGGACATGCTAACTTTGAGACAACAATGGGCTATACACATAATATAAATCGTTCACAAGAAAATACTGTAAAAGCCTTAAATCAATTTGTAGAAAATCACAATTTCCATTTTGAAGAATTGAAAAGTTATACCTGTAAATATTCCAGAATGATTGAAAAATTCATTGAAACTAGTGATAATAGCAATAAAGTAGAATTAAGTGTTGATGAGTTCAAAGACTTGTTACATCTTAGTCCACGTTATTCACCTAAAAATATTGTTTCAAATTTACTATTAAAAATCAAAAAAGATATTGTCAAATACCACCCACAGTTTGATATAAAGATTGTGAAATCAAGTGAGAATCAAATCAGAGGTTTTTCCATTGCATGGTAGTTTTGGTGTTCGCTTGGTGTTTAGACAATAGTAAAATAAAATAGGGGCTCTAAACCCTTGCTACGAAAGGAAAAAAACTCAATGGCTACTATTCAATGGTTTCCTGGTCACATGTCTAAAGCGCGTCGACAGGTGCAGGAGAATTTAAAATTTGTTGATTTTGTGACGATTTTGGTTGATGCACGCTTACCTCTATCTAGTCAAAATCCTATGTTGACTAAGATTGTTGGTGACAAACCAAAACTCTTGATTTTAAACAAGGCGGACTTGGCCGACCCAGTAATGACCAAGGAATGGCGTCAGTATTTTGAATCACAAGGAATCCAGACGCTAGCTATCAACTCCAAAGAGCAAGTGACTGTAAAAGTTGTAACAGATGCGGCTAAAAAGCTCATGGCTGATAAGATTGCTCGTCAAAAAGAACGTGGTATCAAGATTGAAACCTTGCGTACCATGATTATCGGGATTCCAAACGCTGGGAAATCAACTCTCATGAACCGTTTAGCTGGTAAGAAAATTGCCGTTGTCAGCAACAAACCAGGTGTGACCAAGGGGCAACAATGGCTCAAAACTAATAAGGACCTTGAAATCTTGGATACACCAGGGATTCTCTGGCCTAAGTTTGAGGATGAAACTGTTGCCCTTAAGTTAGCATTGACTGGAGCTATCAAAGATCAGTTGCTTCCTATGGATGAGGTAACTATTTTTGGTCTCAATTATTTCAAAGAACATTATCCAGAAAAGTTGGCTGAACGCTTCAAACAAATGAAAATTGAGGAAGAAGCGCCTGTTATTATTATGGATATGACCCGCGCCCTCGGTTTCAGGGATGACTATGACCGTTTCTACAGTCTCTTCGTGAAGGAAGTCCGTGATGGCAAACTCGGTAACTATACCTTAGATACATTGGAAGACCTAGATGGCGATAATTAAAGAAATCAAAGAACTCCTTGCAACGGTCACGGAGTTAGAAAGTCCTGTTTTTTTAGAACTCGAAAAGGATAGTCGCTCTGGAGTTCAAAAGGAAATCAGCAAGCGTAAAAAAGCCATTCAGGCAGAATTGGATGAGGATCTTCGTTTGAAAGCTATGCTTTCCTACGAAAAAGAACTTTATAAGCAAGGTTTGACCTTAATTGCTGGTGTTGATGAGGTTGGCCGTGGTCCTCTAGCTGGACCTGTAGTCGCTGCAGCCGTTATTTTACCTAAAAATTGTAAGATTAAAGGTCTCAACGACAGCAAGAAAATTCCTAAAAAGAAACATCTGGAAATTTTCCAAGCCGTTCAAAACCAAGCCCTGTCAATCGGCATTGGTATCATGGATAATCAAGTCATCGACCAAGTCAATATCTATGAAGCAACCAAACTAGCTATGAAGGAAGCAATCTCCCAGCTCAGGCCTCAACCTGAGCACCTTTTGATAGATGCCATGAAGTTGGAATTACCAATTTCACAAACCTCCATCATCAAAGGTGATGCTAATTCTCTTTCAATTGCAGCAGCTTCCATAGTAGCCAAGGTAACACGTGATGAATTGATGAATGACTACGATCAGCAGTTCCCTGGCTATGATTTTGCTTCTAATGCAGGATATGGAACAGCTAAACACCTGGAAGGACTGGAAAAACTAGGAGTTACCCCAATTCACCGAACCAGTTTTGAACCCGTTAAATCGCTGGTTTCAGGAGAAAAAGAAAGTTAAGTTAGAAGGAATGATTATGGAGGAACAGTCAGAAACACTCAGTTCCAAGAAAGAATTTGCCTTTGCCTCGAGCACCATATTATCCCAAGTTGGACGAGGAATCATTGTCGGTCTTGTCGTTGGGATAATCGTTGGATCCTTTCGTTTCTTAATTGAAAAAGGCTTCCACGTGATACAAGGACTTTATCAAGAACAAGCGCACCTAGTGCGCAATCTTTTTGTACTGGTTTTGTTTTATGTATTCATCTGCTGGCTCAGTGCTAAACTAACACGGTCAGAAAAAGATATCAAAGGCTCAGGAATTCCTCAAGTCGAAGCCGAATTAAAGGGACTCATGACCCTCAACTGGTGGGGAGTTCTTTGGAAAAAATATGTGCTAGGTATTCTTGCTATTGCAAGTGGACTTATGCTGGGGCGTGAAGGACCAAGTATTCAACTTGGAGCAGTTGGTGGAAAAGGTATTGCCAAGTGGCTCAAATCTAGTCCAGTAGAGGAACGCTCCCTGATTGCTAGTGGTGCAGCCGCAGGATTAGCCGCAGCATTTAACGCTCCAATAGCAGGTCTCCTCTTTGTTGTAGAAGAAGTCTATCATCACTTTTCTCGCTTTTTCTGGGTATCTACTCTAGCAGCTAGTCTCGTAGCAAACTTTGTTTCTTTACTCATATTTGGTCTAACGCCAGTGCTAGACATGCCTGATAATATTCCTCTCATGACCCTAGATCAGTATTGGATTTACCTCCTTATGGGAATTTTTCTAGGACTTTCCGGTTTTCTCTATGAGAAAGCTGTATTAAACGTCGGCAGAGTTTATGATTGGCTTGGTCAAAAAATGCGTTTGGATAGAGCTTATTATCCAATTCTGGCCTTCATTCTCATCATACCAGTGGGAATTTTCTTACCTCAAATCCTTGGTGGTGGAAATCAGCTGGTTCTTTCCCTAACTGAGCAAGATTTTAGTTTTCAAGTTCTATTAGCTTACTTTTTGATTCGCTTTGTTTGGAGCATGATTAGTTATGGAAGTGGCCTTCCAGGAGGAATTTTCCTACCCATTTTAGCGCTTGGTTCCTTACTCGGTGCCCTAGTTGGTCTTATTTGCGTCAATCTTGGACTTGTCAGTCAAGAGCAGTTCCCTATATTTGTCATTCTAGGAATGAGTGGCTATTTTGGAGCAATATCTAAGGCCCCCTTAACTGCTATGATACTCGTGACTGAGATGGTAGGAGATATTCGTAACCTCATGCCACTTGGTTTAGTAACCTTAGTTGCCTACATCATCATGGATCTGCTCAAAGGTGCGCCAGTCTATGAAGCTATGTTGGAAAAAATGCTGCCAGAAGAAGCGTCAGATGAAGGCGAAGTCACCCTCATTGAAATCCCAGTTTCAGATAAAATAGCAGGGAAACAGGTTCATGAACTCAACTTACCACACAATATCCTTATTACAACCCAAGTCCATAATGGTAAGAGCCAAACAGTTAATGGCTCAACGAGAATGTATCTGGGTGATATGATTCACCTAGTAATTCCAAAAAGTGAAATTGGGAAAGTCAAAGATTTGTTGTTGTAGATCAAAAGTTTGATTACATAATTTTTATTATGTAAAATATATATCAAGAAAATTTTGTTGATTTTGATAAGGGAGGACAAACATCATAATGAAAATACTAGATGTTCTATATGAGTTTTATGGTGAGTTTGAGTTCATTAAAGAAAAGTGGAATGAAAAATACGAAGGTATTCTTATCAAAATAAAGGATGAGCAAGGATATAAAAGATGCCGCTTAGCAAAAAGAACACAGAAAAAAGAAGGATATTTTACAGTTTTTTGGAAAAAAGACAAAAATAACATGAACATTCCTTATACCAATGAAGATTTGGGAACTGAACTTGTTATCGTTGTCATCGATAATGATAAAAAGGGGCTATTTATTATTCCAAACGAAGTTGCTATTCGTAAGAAAATTCTCTCGACAAAAAACAGCAAAGGAAAAATGTCCATGCGATTTTATCCGCCTTGGTGCGCAAATTTAAATACAACGGCTCAATCAACACAAAAATGGCAATTGAATTTTTTTAGAGAAATTGAATTACAAGAATAACTTTGAAAAATTTTTAGTAGATTCATATCAAACACAAAGACTTGGTTCCTATGAAAAAGAACTAAGTCTTTGTGTTAGTTTCTAAAACTAAACATTTTTTACTTTTCCTTAGATAATAGATAAACCCTTGATACAACTGGGTTTAAAGCGTAATGTACACTCTCTAAAAAATGTACTTTATTTTAAGGCAAGATAAAGTACATTTTTAGCTATTTTTGTTCCAAAAAATTTTTTTAGTTATATTAATAAAAACCTCTATAATGTCTTTCCGAAAAACTATAATTTTCTTGAAAAATAAATAAGTCTATGCTATACTACTAGTAGAATTATTTATGGAGAAAATACATGAAACGTGAGATTTTACTGGAACGAATCGACAAACTAAAACAAATCATGCCTTGGTATGTTCTGGAATACTACCAATCTAAGCTGGCTGTTCCCTATAGTTTTACAACTTTGTACGAATACCTCAAGGAATACGATCGATTTTTCAGCTGGGTTTTAGAGTCTGGTATTTCAAATGCTGATAAAATGTCTAATATTCCTTTATCTGTCTTGGAAAATATGTCAAAGAAAGATATGGAATCCTTTATCCTTTACCTACGTGAACGTCCTTTGCTGAACGCCAATACAACCAAACAAGGTGTCTCTCAGACAACCATCAATCGGACCTTGTCAGCACTTTCTAGTCTTTACAAGTATCTGACCGAGGAGGTTGAAAACGACCAGGGGGAGCCTTATTTCTATCGTAATGTAATGAAGAAAGTTTCAACTAAAAAAAAGAAAGAAACACTTGCTGCCCGAGCTGAAAACATCAAGAAAAAACTCTTTCTAGGTGATGAAACAGAAGGCTTTCTGACTTATATCGATCAAGAGTACCCACAACAGCTCTCCAATCGTGCTCTCTCATCATTCAACAAAAATAAAGAACGTGATTTAGCCATTATTTCCCTTCTCTTGGCGTCTGGTGTCCGCCTATCTGAAGCTGTTAATCTGGATCTAAGAGACCTCAATCTAAAAATGATGGTCATTGATGTCACCCGAAAAGGTGGCAAACGTGACTCGGTCAATGTCGCTGCCTTTGCAAAACCTTATCTAGAGGATTATCTGGCCATTCGAAATCAACGCTATAAAACAGAAAAAACAGATACAGCCCTTTTTTTGACTCTCTACAGAGGTGTTCCTAATCGTATCGATGCTTCCAGCGTTGAGAAAATGGTTGCTAAGTACTCTGAGGACTTCAAAGTCCGTGTAACACCCCATAAACTACGCCATACGCTAGCAACCAGGCTCTATGATGCCACTAAATCGCAAGTTTTGGTCAGTCACCAGCTAGGACATGCCAGCACACAAGTCACTGACCTCTATACCCATATCGTTAATGATGAACAAAAGAATGCTCTAGATAGTTTATAAAATACATAAAATAAATTATGTAATAAACTAGAGATGGAGTAAATAAACTATCAGTATTATTTGATAAAATCACATGCAATATCTGACCTAGTAAATAGATTTAAAGAATATGAATTAAAATTTATGTGACTACTAGTTTATCTTCCTTTGTAAGATACCAGATATGAAAATCATTTATCATTTAAAAACATGCTGACTACTATGTACAATAGTTTAGCTGAAAATAAAATTCCGCTAAAAACAATCATGGACAGGGTTGGTCATTCCGACTCTGAAGTCACTACTTCTATCTACACCCACGTCACAAAGAACATGAAAGATGAAGCAATCAATGTACTGGACAAAGTGATGAAAAATATAGCAGATTGAATCTAGAATAGTACACAATGGTTGTTGAAATATTTCTAGAAATTAATTTGACTTTCCTAATCGACTCGTTCACATCTTATTTCAATCTACTATATTTTTTAAAAAGTTTTGCCCCTTTTTTGCCCCCTAAATACAAAAATAGCCCTTCGGATAAAATCCGAGGGGCTAGAAACGTTGTTAAATCAACGGCCGAACTTTTGAATTTCAAGGTTCGGGGTAAAATAGTTCACTGAACTATTTTATTTTTTAAGGTTATAGAATGATTTCAATCCACGGTATTCTGCTACTTCACCAAGTTGGTCTTCGATGCGAAGCAATTGGTTGTATTTAGCGATACGGTCTGTACGTGAAAGTGAACCAGTCTTGATTTGGCCTGCGTTAGTTGCAACTGCGATGTCAGCGATTGTTGAATCTTCAGTTTCACCTGAACGGTGTGATACAACGGCAGTGTAACCAGCTTCTTTAGCCATTTCGATAGCATCAAATGTTTCAGTAAGAGTACCGATTTGGTTAACTTTAATAAGGATTGAGTTAGCAGCGCCTTCAGCAATACCTTTTTCAAGGTAAGCAGTGTTTGTTACGAAGAAGTCGTCACCAACCAATTGAACTTTACCACCAAGACGTTCAGTAAGAGCTTTCCATCCATCCCAGTCGTTTTCGTCCATACCATCTTCGATAGTGATGATTGGGTATTTGTTTACCAATTCTTCAAGGTAGTCGATTTGTTCTGCAGAAGTACGAACAGCAGCTCCTTCACCTTCGAATTTAGTGTAGTCGTAAACTTTACGTTCTTTATCGTAGAATTCTGATGATGCACAGTCAAATCCGATAAATACGTCTTTACCTGGAACATAACCAGCAGCTTCGATAGCAGCAAGGATAGTTTCAACACCATCTTCAGTTCCTTCGAAACGAGGAGCAAATCCACCTTCGTCACCTACAGCTGTTTCAAGACCACGAGATTTAAGGATTTTCTTAAGAGCGTGGAAGATTTCAGCACCCCAACGAAGAGCTTCTTTGAATGTAGGTGCACCAGCAGGTACGATCATGAATTCTTGGAAAGCGATTGGAGCATCTGAGTGAGAACCACCGTTGATGATGTTCATCATTGGAGTTGGAAGAACTTTAGTGTTGAATCCACCAAGGTAGCTGTAAAGTGGGATTTCAAGATAGTCAGCAGCAGCGCGAGCTACAGCGATAGACACACCAAGAATTGCGTTAGCACCCAATTTACCTTTGTTAGGAGTACCGTCAAGTGCAATCATAGCACGGTCGATAGCTTGTTGATCACGTACATCGTAGCCGATGATGGCTTCAGCAATGATATTGTTTACGTTGTCAACAGCTTTTGTTGTACCAAGACCAAGGTAACGAGATTTGTCACCGTCGCGAAGTTCAACTGCTTCGTGTTCACCAGTAGAAGCTCCTGATGGAACCATACCACGTCCGAAAGCACCTGATTCAGTGTAAACTTCTACTTCAAGTGTTGGGTTACCGCGTGAGTCTAGGACTTCGCGAGCGTAAACATCAGTAATAATTGACATTTTTTACTCTCCTTATGAGTTAAATTTTTTACACCTCTATAATACCTTAAAAACCCTCCTTTTTCAAGAAAAAACGTTATCTTTGTGTAAATTTTCCTTAACTTTATTAAGCAACCGCTTTCTTTTATATGTTTTCTTTTTATTTTTATGATATACTATTTTTATGACAGATTTATCAAAACAATTACTTGAAAAAGCTCATGGTGGAACAAAATTAAATCCAGATGAGCAAAGACGCTATCTTGGTACTTTTGAGGAAAGAGTTCTTGGATATGCAGATATTGATACAGCAAATAGCCCTCAGTTAGAAAAAGGCTTTTTATCTATTTTAGAAAAGCTTCAGGAAAAAGCAGATCCACTATTTGTGAAGATTTCACCAAACATCGAATTTGACAAGCAAGTTTTCTACTTAAAAGAAGCTAAAGAAACTGATAGTCAAGCTACCATCGTATCTGAAGAGCATACTTCTTCTCCTTTTGGCCTGATTATCCATAGCAATACACTAGTACAAGTAGAAGAAAAGGACCTTCGACTTGCTTTTGCAAAACTTTGGGAAGTTAAAAAGGAAGAACCAGCCAAAACATCCATCTGGAAGAAATGGTTTGGCTAAATCTTGCGCATATTTAATAAATGCCCTATATTGGCAGCCATGTGCTCCAGATAGAGACTGGCATTTTTCAAACTATCTTCTAGAGGTTCACTTTTCTCCAAAATTGAAAAAGCCGCTTGGATATTCTCAAATGGTAGGGAAGGGAAATCCTCAGCAATACTACCACAAATAGCAATGACAGGAACTCCGACAGGGGTTCTTTTTGCAACACCTATAAGCGCTTTACCAGCTAAACTTTGACGATCTAGCCTTCCTTCCCCAACAATAACCAAATCAGCATCTGAAACTTTCTTATCAAAATTGATTAGGTCCAAGCAGGTATCTATTCCAGACACGATATTTGCCTGAGCAAAGGCACACAAACCGCCAGCAATGCCTCCACCTGCTCCTGCTCCTTTAATTTCCAATGTTGCAGGTGAGATTTTTTCATAAAAATCTTGAATTGCCTGATCTACGACTGCAAACATAGTAGGTTGTAGGCCTTTTTGTTTGCCAAAAGTGTAAGTCGCACCTTGAGGACCACATAAGGGACTCACGACATCTGCTAAAATACGAATGTGAACGTCTTCAGGAATTTCATAGCAATTTTCTATTGAAACAGAAGCTAAGTTCAATAAGGATTGACCGCAAGCCGGCAAGACATTTCCATCCTTATCATAAAATCGATAACCTAAACCAGCAGCGATCCCAATTCCTCCGTCATTACTGGCCGTGCCACCAACGCCGATATAGATTTCTTTAATCCCTTTAGCAATGAGATGACGAATCAACTCTCCAATACCACAAGTTTGAATTTGCAGTGGCTTTCGTTCCTCTAGCGGAATCTTTCCAAGGCCAACCAAATCAGCTACTTCAAATAGTGCCAGTTCCCCTTTTTGAAAATAGCGCATGGCTTCTTTTGGGGCAAAAGGGCCTGTCACTTGGATCCATTTTTCTTCTAGGTCAATAGAATGCCGAATAGCATCTACAGTACCTTCTCCCCCATCACCAACAGGGCAGAGGAGACATTCTACATCTGCTATCGATTGTTGGAAGCCTCTTTTAATAGCTTCAGCCACCTCTTCAGCGCTCAAGCTTTCCTTAAATGAATCTGGTGCAATTACAATCTTCATATTTTCCCTCATTCTAAACAGTCAATCAAAGGTAGAACTTCTAAAAAATCCCTCTTGTCAACATGATTTGGTATTTCTTGTTTCAGTACTTCTTTGGCACAAAAGGCAATTCCAAGTCCCGCAGACTTCAACATCAATAAATCATTGGCTCCATCTCCGATTGCAACCGTTCTATCTTTAGAAAGTTTTAGTTCCTCTCTCCATTGTTCTAGAGTCTCTTTTTTGACCTGGGGACTGATAATTTGTCCAACTAATTTTCCTGTTAGAAGACCATTTTTTACTTCAAGCTGGTGGGCAGAAAAATAGGTAATCCCTAGGGATTTTGCTAATCTCTCAACTATTTGCGTAAAACCACCTGACACCAGACCAACTAGGATGCCATTCTTTTGGAGAATAGAAATGAATTCCTGGGCATTTGGCGATAAATGAATAGAATTGAATACTGTATCAAAGACCGAAATAGGAATGCCTTCCAACAAGGAAACTCTGTCTCGTAAACTGCTTTCAAAGTCCAACTCTCCTCGCATTGCCCGACTTGTAATCTGCGAAATTTCCTCCTCACAACCTGCCTCTCTACCCAACAAATCAATCACTTCTTCTAGGATTAAGGTTCCATCAACATCCATGACACACAAGCCTTTTACTTGAGACATCAGTTCTCCTCTCTAAATAGCCTAAAAATCGTATGAAGTCATCATACGATTTTATCTATTAGTTAACTAAGCTTTGGTACAAGTCTAGGTATGACTTGCAGGCTGTATCCCATGAGAAATCACACTCCATAGCTTGTTTTTGTAAGTTTCTCCAAACGTCAGGATGGTTTCTATACAAGTCCAATGCTGTTTGGAAAGTCCAATTCAACCAATAAGGAGATAGATTGTCAAAGCTAAAACCAGTACCACTTCCTTCGATTGGATTAAAGGCTTGAACGGTATCTCGCAAGCCACCAACTTCATGAACCAATGGCAAGGTTCCGTAACGCATCGCCATCATTTGAGACAAGCCGCATGGTTCAAAACGACTTGGCATGAGGAAGAGGTCACAAGCAGCGTAGATTTCTTGAGCTAGCTTGACATCAAAAGTGATATTTGCTGATAGCTTGTCTGGGTAAATCTGAGCAAACCACGAGAAAGCACCTTCAAAGGCTGGATCTCCAGTTCCCAAAAGAACAATCTGAACATCTTCTTGCAAGATACGGTGCAGACTTTCCACCACCACATCAAAACCTTTTTGACGTGTCAAACGAGAAACAATTCCCACCAGTGGAACTTCAGCTCTAACTGGCAAGCCAACTCTTTCTTGCAATTTTGCCTTATTTTTGGCTTTTCCAGACAAATCTTCCTGATTGAAATGATAGTCTAAAAGAGCATCAGTCTGAGGATTATAAAGATCAGCATCAATCCCGTTCACAATACCAGAAACTTTACCAGACTCCATTCGAAGAATCTGATCCAAGTTACATCCAAACTGGCTGGTCATAATTTCATGAGCATAGCTAGGCGAAACGGTTGACACACGGTCTGCGTAAAGAATTCCAGCCTTCATCCAGTTTAGACAGTTGTTCCAGCGAAGGGTACCATCAGCATAACGTTCAAAGCCAACTCCAAACAAATCCCATAACATTCCTTCTGAGAATTGTCCTTGGAATTCTAAATTATGAATGGTTAAAACTGTTTTAATGCCCTCATAGGCTTGAATCCAACGGTATTTTTCCTTCAACAAGAAAGGAATCATAGCTGTATGGTAGTCATGAACATGGAGAAGATCAGGAATGAAGTCAATCCTTTCCATAGCCTCAATGGCAGCCAGTTGGAAGAAAGCAAAGCGTTCTCCGTCATCAAAGTCACCGTAAACATGGCCACGGAAGAAATAATATTGGTTGTCAATAAAGTAGAAGGTCACACCGTTCAAAACTGTTTTCTTAATTCCACAGTACTGTCTGCGCCAACCAACACTCACCTCAAAATGAAGAACATCTTCAATCTGATTGCCAAATTTAGCCTCTACCATGTCATAGTAGGGTAAAATTACTGCAACTTCATGTCCCGCTTTTACCAGTGATTTGGGAAGAGCGCCAATGACGTCTCCCAAACCACCTGTTTTTGAAAAGGGTGCCCCCTCAGCTGCTACAAATAAAATTTTCATGAATGAATATCCTCTGTTACTTTGCTACCTTTCTTAACGACAACTGGATGTTCTGCAGTTCCTCGAATCACAACACCAGGTTCAACTTCAACACCCTTGTCTAAGATAGCATATTCGACCTGAGCACCTTCTCCAATAACAACACGAGGGAAGAGCAGGCTATCTTTAACCAGACTATCCTTATGGACATGAATGTTACGTGATAAAACAGAATTTGCTACTTGACCTTCAATGATACTACCAGACGCAAACTGAGAAGTACTTACCTTAGATGTATTGGCATAGTAAGTTGGCTCTTCGTTTTTAACCTTTGTATAAATCTTTTGGTTTGGAGTAAAGAGAGAGTAAAATTTTTGAGATTCAAGCATATCTTTGTTAGCTTGGTAATAAGACTCTACAGAGTGAATATTTGCCAGATAACCTGTGTACTCGTAGGCAAAAGCCCCTTCTTTTGCAGCCAAATCTCGTAAAACATAGCGCAATTTTTCTGGATGTTCTTTCTTAGCTTCTTCTTCTAAACGTTCAATCAACCACGGCGTATCAACGACAAAGATATCTGTGGACATATTGTAAACTTCATCTGTTGACTTGTTATCAAAGAGTTTATGAGAACGGACATGGTCTGTTTCATCCACTTCCAAGATTGCATTTACTTCTGAAATATCTTTCTTAGGAAGTTTCTTATAAACTACAGTGATTGACCCTTTAGTTGCGTTATGTAGGTGGAATACTTGGTTCAAATCGATATTAATCAAAACATCACAGTTAAGTGAAACTGTTTGGTTTGAGCCAGAACGTTTCAAATAAGTAAGAAGCTGTTGGTAGTATTCTTTTCCAACTGTACTACTTTCCACACGGGTATTGTAAATACCTAGATAGTAGTGGCTAAGAAGAGTTGACAAGCCCCACTCGCGTCCTGAACGAATATGGTCAAAGACTGAGCTAATATTATCTTGTTGGAAAATACCAAAAATACTACGAACACCAGCGTTAGCAAGGCTTGAAAGCGGGAAGTCAATCAAGCGATATTTACCACCAAATGGCAAACTAGCTACTGGACGGTGGTCTGTCAGTGTTGACATATCATGAAAACCAACTGTGTTTCCTAAAATGGCAGAATATTTATCAATCTTCATCTGTTGCTACCCCCACTACTTCATCATATCCTACGACTTGTACTTCTTCTGTTCCATCAATTTCGACACCATCAGAAATAACTGCACCTTCACCAATAATGGCACGTTTAATTTTTGCTCCCTGACCAACAATTGCACCACTCATGATAACTGAATCTACTACTTCTGCCCCTAATCTAACTTGTGCTCCTGTTGAAAGGATAGAATGTTTAACAGTTCCATCAACGAAGCATCCATCTACAACTAAGGAGTCTTCCACATGAGCATTGGCCCCAAGGAAGTTTGGTGGTGATATCAAGTTTCTTGAATAAATCTTCCATTGACGGTTACGACTATCCAAGGCATTTTCTGGAGAAATATATTCCATATTCGCTTCCCAAAGTGACTCAATAGTACCAACGTCTTTCCAGTAACCATTAAATTCATAAGCATAGACACTTTCACCAGACTCAAGGTAATTTGGAATGACATTCTTACCAAAGTCTGACATATCGACATTGCTCTTTTCAGCAGCAACAAGCATATTGCGGAGACGCTGCCAATCAAAGATATAAATACCCATAGAGGCTTTGGTAGATTTAGGTTGGGCTGGTTTTTCTTCAAATTCAACAATGCGGTTATTGGCATCTGTATTCATGATACCAAAACGGCTTGCTTCTTTAAGAGGGACATCTAGAACAGCTACTGTCAAGCTGGCATTATTATCCTTGTGAGACTGGAGCATATCATCATAGTCCATTTTGTAGATGTGGTCCCCAGATAGAATCAAAACATACTCAGAATTAACACTGTCGATATAATCAATATTTTGGTAAATAGCGTGGCTAGTCCCTTCGAACCAACGATTTCCTTCACTTGCAGAATAAGGTTGAAGAATAGAGACACCAGAATTGATACCATCTAGACCCCAACTTGAACCATTCCCAATATGATTGTTAAGAGCAAGTGGTTGATACTGTGTGATGACTCCAACATTGTGAATGCCTGAGTTGGCACAGTTTGAGAGAGCAAAGTCAATGATACGGTAGCGCCCACCAAATTGCACAGCTGGTTTTGCGATGCTTTGAGTGAGTTTACCGAGACGAGTTCCTTGCCCACCAGCAAGAATCAAAGCTAACATTTCATTCTTCATTTTCTACTCCTTTTTGGTTTTTACTTGTGACAATTTTAGTAGGTTTCAAGCGACGTTTGATTTTCCATACACTTGCTCCCATAGCAGGTAGGGTAAAGGTCAAGGTCTGCTCATAATCTTTCCATAGTCCTTCTTGCGTTTGAACAGTTTGATTATGTTCTTTCCAGACGCCTCCCCACTCTTCTAACTCAGTATTCCAAACTTCTTCATAAATCCCTGCGACAGGTAGTCCGATTGTAAAATCTTTTCGTTCAACAGGTGCCATATTAAAGACACAGACTAACATATCATCCTTTTTACCCTTACGAATAAAGGAAAGAACACTCTGGTCTTGATTATCCGCATCGATGATTTCAATACCATCATAGCTAGTATCAATTTCCCATAGACAGCGGTGATCTTTGTAAAACTGGTTTAGCTGAGAAGTGAAATACTTCATCTTAGCATTCATTGGATCTTCTAGGTTAGACCATTCCAGCTGTTCTTCAGATTTCCATTCTAGGAATTGACCATATTCACTACCCATGAAAAGCAATTTTTTACCTGGATGACAAATTTGGTAAGTGTAGAGATTGCGTAAGCCTGCGAATTGATTATATCGATCTCCCCACATCTTGTGCATCATACTCTTCTTACCATGAACCACTTCATCGTGTGAGAATGGTAAGAGATAATTCTCCTTGAACACATACATAAAGCTGAAGGTCACCAGATTAAAGTCGTATTTACGATAGATCGGATCTTCTTCATAAAATCGGAGGATATCATTCATCCAGCCCATATTCCACTTATAATCAAATCCTAGACCATCTGAATCCTTGGTGTCAGTGATCTGAGTAGCTGATGAACTTTCCTCAGCTATCATCATAACGTCTGGATGAGCTTGTTTAATCACATCATTCAAGCGTTGAAGGAAATAATAACCCTCGTAGTTAAGATTGCCACCATCTTTATTAGGTGTCCATGGAGCATCATCGTAGTCAAGATAGAGCATGTTGCTAACTGCATCCACTCGAATACCGTCCAAATGGTAAAAGTCAATCCAAAACTTGATACTAGAAATCAAGAAGGACTGAACTTCATTTTTTCCAAGGTCAAAATTGAGAGCACCCCAACCGTAGTTATGAGCCTTATTATGGTCTTGGTATTCAAAAGTAGGCGTCCCATCATAATAAGCCAGGGCATCATCATTAATGGTGAAGTGACCAGGTACCCAGTCCACAATAACTCCAATATTGTTTAAGTGACATTCCTCAACAAAATCTTGAAACTCCTCAGGGCGACCATAGGCATGCTCTAAAGCAAAGTAACCCATAAGCTGATAGCCCCAACTCAAACCGAGAGGGTGGGACATCAAGGGCATAAACTCAATATGAGTATAGTTCAACTCAACCAAGTAAGGAATGAGTTCATCTTTCAATTGAGTAAAACTATAAGGGCTACCATCAGGATTTCTCCTCCAAGAACCAGCATGAACCTCGTAAATATTAACAGGACGCTCTTCAAAGTTCAAGCGTTTTCTACGAGCTAACCAGAGGCCATCCTTCCATTTCTTTTCTGGAATATCTGTTAAAATCGCTCCAGTGCCCGGACGTGCCTCATATCGAACAGCCAAAGGATCAATCTTCATAAGCTGATGACCATTTGCACGTGTAATATTGTACTTGTAAATTTGGCCTTCTTGTGCAAGACTAGTGAAAACTTCCCAAACACCAAATTCATTTCGTTCCATTGGGATTTGGTTTTCTACCCAATTGGTGAAATCTCCTACCAAATAAACTGCTTGAGCATTGGGTGCCCACACACGAAAAGTATAGCCATACTCTCCATTTTTTTCTTCCCTATGTGCTCCCAGATAATGCTGGAGGTGAAAATTTTCACCTGTCATAAAGGTTTCTAAAGCTTGTTTCTTATCCATACACCCTCCTATTTCTGTAAGCGTTTTCTATAGATTTATTATACTACCTTTTTAGAGAAGATTCAAGTAAATTACGGAATTTGCTAAAAATTCTTTTGAAAGCCTTCAACAAATTCACTGATGTGTTCACTTGTAAATCAAGTAATTTTCAGAAATGCTTTGAAAACGAATTGTTTTTTAATAATATTATCATAAAGTTCGTTATTTTACTAATAAAAGTAGTATTTTCAGTTAAAAAAACAAATCAGAAAACGAATTTCCTGATTTGTTTTTTCAAATATTTATAAAAGAAATACCAAAAGCCGAACTAACATCTATAGTACTTTAAAAATGCTAACACTGACACCACCAACTTTGTTTTCCTCATCAGAAGGACTATTGGTCACCAAGAGTTCTAGATTTCCTGCATTTTCAAACTGGAAGTCTTGCCCTTTAGCATTAAATACAACCAGTAAATGTTCTTCCCCTTGAATCTCATAGACAATCCAACCGCTATGTTCATGGGCTGAATGAACAAAGACATGATGGTAAATTTCATCATAAGTAGGGTAAGAAAAAGCACCGGTTTCTGTCTTCAATCTGATAATTTGACGGATAAACTCAATACTGTCTTGACGCTCATTGATCAAATCCCAGTTGACTTGATTCACACTGTCAGGAGCATTATAGCTATTCATAGCACGCTCTCTATCATCATGGGTCAACTCACCATTTTCACCAGTCGCAACTAGTTTGGTACGTCCAAATCCTTGACCGATTTCCATAAAGGCCATCCCCTGCATGAGCAGATTCATTGCTGTGGCAGTTTCGACCTTGCGCATGATTTTCTCTGAGCTTTGGTCTGGATGTAGGGTTGCCAACAAATCGTGAAGATTGTAGTTGTCATGGGCTTCCACATAGTTAAGTACTTGATTTGGCTGAAGATAAGATCCTAATTCCTTGCTACCTAAGATAGCTTTGGCTAGAATTGGCTCTGTTGCAGCACCACTGACAAAACCTGACTTGATGGTACCGTAAACTTCTCCACCTTTAACAGCATCGCGCTGATTGTCATTAAAGAAACCAATATTTGGCATCTGGTAGGCATTGTCTTTCTTGGCCTTATCATAAGGCGCAAGACCTGTTCCCATATCCCAACCTTCTCCATAGATAATAATGTTAGGATCAATTTCATCTATACTCTGACGAATCATCTGCATGGTCTTGACATCATGAATCCCCATCAAGTCAAAACGGAAGCCGTCAATATTGTATTCCTGCACCCAGTATAGAAGAGAATCAATCATGTACTTGCGGAACATTTCGTGTTCACTGGCTGTTTCATTTCCAACACCCGTTCCATTCTGGAAGGTACCGTCTGGATTCATACGATAGTAGTAATCAGGGACAGTTGTTTGGAAAGGTGCATCAACTACTGAGAAGGTATGATTATAGACCACATCCATAATGACACCAATACCCGCATCATGATAGGCTTGAATCATGGTCTTCAAATCACGAATAACCTGAGCTGGATCATCTGGATTGGTTGAAAGGCTGGTTTCTGGTGCGTTATAGTTTTGTGGGTCATAACCCCAGTTGTAGGTTACATTACCGTCCTCATCATATTCTTTGTGACGGTCTGCAATTGGTTGCAACTGAACATAATTGTAGCCAAACTTCTTGATGTAATCAAAAGCAGTTGACTGGCCGTACTGATTAACTGTTCCAGTCTGAGCAGCACCCAAGAAAGTTCCTCGAAGATGTTCATCCACACCTGAGGTCGGTGATTTGGTCAAATCACGAATGTGCATTTCACAAATAACTGCCTTACATGGATTTGCCAAGCGCCAAGTAGCCTCTGAACCGTGCTTGACCTCGAAGTTTGCAACTTGCTTTTCTTCATGGCTCAGGATAGCTGAACGTTTGCCATCAGGACTGGTCGCGATTGTGTATGGGTCGCGTGTCAGTGTTTGGTGATGAGGGAATTGGACCTGATACTGATAAGCCTTACCAGTCAAATCTTCCTCAACATCCAAACTCCAGACACCGATTGTATTGTCCTTATGATTATAAGAGTAGCTATTGCCTCTCTCCATCTCAAATCTCTTCCAAACAGGAGCATCATTAGCAGCTGATTCATAAACGACAACCTGCACTTCTGTCGCTGTAGGAGCCCAAAGGGCAAAACTAGCCTGATTGTCCTCTACACGGCACCCCAATTCCCCTTGGTAGCCCCAATGATGGTCAAAACTGGCACTGTTAATGGCCTTGTCAAAGGCAAAAGGATTTTGATTCTTATAGAAAGGACTGGCAATAGCAGGATTTTCAGAATAATAAATTCTGTCATCACCTTCCAAAATCCAGACTTCTGTTAAAAGAGGATAGTGATTAAAACGGATAGCATATTCTTTACTGGTTTGGCCTGTATGAACCACAAAATTCAAACTTTCTAAGGCATGGGAACTTGGGTGTTCAAAACTAAATAAGGCGCCAAAATAATCTTCTTTGTAGGTCAGCAAATCGATTCGCTGGTTCTGACTTTTTACAAAAGAGCAAGTGTCATATTCTCCATTCTTGCGATGGTAATGAATGCGAATAGGGTAGTTATACATTGTTTATTTTTCCTTTTTACTTCTTAATTTATTTCTAGTTCACTAATAATTTTTTGTCAATCTCGTTTCAATTAACAAACATAGTCATATTATCTAAACTCTGATTTTAAACGATTATTACAAACTTTCTAGCCAAGCTTCATCTCGAACTTCGATACCAAGTTCTTGTGCTTTTTGAAGTTTACTTCCAGCATCTGCTCCTGCAACGACGAGGTCGGTCTTTTTAGAAACACTGCCTGTTACTTTTGCACCCAGACTTTCGAGTTTACTTTTAGCTTCTGAGCGCTTGAGACGTTCTAATTTTCCAGTCAAGACCACGGTCAAACCTGACAAGGCCGCATCCGCTACTACTGTCTGACCTTTATAGTCCAGATTGACTCCAGCTTCTTTCAATTCTCTTAGGAGAATTTCAGATCCTTCTGTCGCAAAATAAGTTTGAAGACTCTTGGCAATCACACCACCTAGACTTTCAATACTAGCCACTTCCTCTGGATCTGCCTGAGCCAGATTCTCAATGGAATGGAAATGTTGGAGCAAGAGCTGACTGGCCTTACTTCCGACATGACGAATCCCCAAACCAAACAAGAGTTTTTCAGCAGAATTTTCCTTAGATGTTTGGATGGCTTGATACAGTTTAGAAGCGGACTTTTCCTTGACCCCCTCTAAAAGGAGGAAATCTTCTTCTTTCAAACGATAAATATCCGCAACATCCTTAACCAGATTAGCAGCAAAAAGCTTCTCAACAATAGATGGACCAAGTCCTGTAATATTCATAGCATCACGAGAAGCAAAATGAATCAAACCTTCCATGATTTGAGCGGGGCAACGCGGATTGATACAACGGAGAGCCACTTCATCTTCAAAGTGCAACAAGCCAGAGTCACAACTTGGGCAGTTTGTTGGAATATCTAGTTTCTCTTCAGAAATTCGTTTTGACTCTACTACACGTAAAACAGCAGGGATGATGTCCCCAGCCTTATAGACAATGACCGTATCGTCCTTACAAATATCTTTTTCAGCAATATAATCCACATTGTGCAGAGTCGCACGGCTAACAGTCGTACCAGCAAGCTGAACAGGGGTCAGATTGGCAGTTGGAGTCACAACACCAGTACGGCCAACTGTCCAGTCAACTGAAAGTAGTTGAGCTTCTTTTTCTTCAGCTGGGAACTTGTAGGCCACTGCCCACTTTGGAGCCTTAACGGTAAAACCAAGTTCTTCTTGGCTTGCTAGGTCATTTACCTTGATTACCACTCCATCGATATCATAAGGCAGGTTTTCCCGTTTCTGTCCTATTTCTTGGATAAAATTCCAGATTTCATCTATGTTTTCTGCCAAGATTCGCTTAGGATTGACCATAAAACCTAGTTGTTCAAGGTGCTTCAACACTTTTTCTTGACTATCTCGAGTTGAAGGACTGGCTTCTTGATATAAGAAAGTCGCAAGATTGCGCTTGGCTACTACAGCTGTATCTAACTGTCGTAAGGTTCCTGCTGCTGCATTACGAGGATTAGCAAATTCAGGCTCTCCATTTTCTTGACGAGCTTGGTTGACCTGGTCAAAAGAAGCGCGTGGCATGTAACACTCCCCGCGAACTGTGATATCAAGTTCTTCTGGCAAGGTCAAAGGAATGTCCTTAACACGCTTGAGGTTTTCTGTGATATTCTCCCCAATAGAACCATCTCCACGTGTTGCACCTGCAACTAGAATCCCCTTTTCATAAGTGAGCGAGATAGATAAGCCATCGATTTTCAGCTCACAAATATAGGTTGGATGGGGCACTTCCTTACGAACACGCGCATCAAAAGCTTCAAGCTCCTCACGTGAAAAAGCATCCTGCAAACTATAAAGAGGATACTGATGACTATATTTTTCAAAACCATCTAAAACCTTCCCACCAACACGATGGGTCGGACTGTCTGCTAACACTTGATCTGGATAGGCAGTTTCTAACTCAACCAACTCACGGTAAAGGCGGTCATAGTCACTATCTGAAACCGAGGGATTATCGCTGGTATAGTACTCAGTCGCATAGCGATTGAGCAAGGCGACTAATTCATTCATTCTTTTATTCATAAGACCATTTTACCATAAAACAAGCCCTCCTCACAAACGAGAAGGGCGGAAAAAACACTTAGATTGGAATTATTTTAAAACTCAAACAGACTTATGTCTCTTTTTCAAAATGAGTTCGAACATAGCCCAGAGCTAAGAAAGATAAGGCGACAACTCCAAGTCCTATAATTAAGAAAGAATAAAGATGGATACTTGGAAGCAAGGTCATTAAACCTGTTGCTAGGGGCATAAAAAGTATAGCTAAGGTATAAATCGAACTGAGAACTCTTCCCAGATATTCCCCTTCAACCTTGGTTTGTACTTGAGTAAAAAAGTGAATATTGAACATCGTCATAAATAGTTCACAAATGAAATTTCCTGAAAAAGCAAAATAGGAGGGGATGGTGAAACCCATTATCATCACTCCAAGCCCAGTCAGAGCCAATAAAAACAAAAGCATTTCCATACTGGCTTTAATCTTACTAGCTAGTAGCGCCCCAACAATAGAACCGATAGCCCCCATAGTTAAAATAGTGGCATAGGCACCTTGAACTCCATAGAGCTGATTTGAAAAGGGGAGGAGGTAATTAAAGGCTGCGAAGAAAAAATTGACACTTGAAGCCATGACTAACAAAAAGAAGATTTCCTTTTGCTTCACAATATAGTGAACTCCCTCCTTGATATCAGCACAAATAACTTTGAATGTAAGTTTCTTCTCACCCCAAGTCTTCTCTTCTTTCTTTGGAAGCAAGGCTACCAAGCCAAAAGCGAGGAAAAAACTAAGGGCATCTAATACCAAGGTAATCCGAAGACTTGCAAATTGTAAAACCAGAAAAGAGAGTACAGGGGAACTCACACTGACAACCTGCATCACCAATTCCAAACGAGAATTGTAGAGGACCAGTTCATCCTTCTCTACCAATTCTGTGATAATGGCCTTATTTGCTGGTCTAGAAAAGGCGAAAGCAATAGCCTGAACAATATTGGCAAAAATCAAAGCCCCAATCATCCAGCTGTCATTCCTTATGAAAGAAATAGCCAGGCAAAGAATTCCACAAACAAGGTCTGCCGCCATTAAAATCTTACGACGAGAAAAACGGTCTGAAATAACTCCGCCGAAGGGATTGATGAGAATAGATGTAACGAGTTCAGAAATCTGATACATTCCTAAAACAGTCTGTCCGATAGTCCCCATAGAAGCCAACCAGACACTATTTCCATAATCATAGAGCATATTCCCTATCTTGTTAACAGCTCCACGACTAATCAACTGTACTGCATAGCGGTTCATATAAAAACTCCTCTCAAATTTTGAAACTATTGTATCAAAATCGAAAGGAGCTTTTTATTTTTTCCCTTATTTGGGAAAATTAATTTTTGATAAATTTTTCGTAGTGTTCCTGATAGTAGGCTACTTGCTCTGGAAGACCTAGTAGGTCAAAAATATGCATGGCCTCTTTCATCTGCTCACAGCCTTCTTTACACTGTCCTTTTTGGTACAAGGAAAAGCCTTTTAGATAATGGAAAATATTACGCTCATAAAGCTTAATACCTTTGCCAATAATCTTCTCTGTATAATTCTCAAAATAGCTTGCATTGTCAAAAGAAAGATGCTCTAAACAATGCTGGTAACAATTGAGGGCCAAAATCAACACCAATCTCTTATGGCGACCAATTTCTTGATAAAATTCCTCCCTCTCCATAACTTCTCTACCAATCCGAGTGACATAGTCTACATCGTAAAAACTATAGAGGTTACCAAACAGAATCAACTCATACATGGTCCATTCTTCTGTTTTGAAGAGATAATCTGCTACCTTATCCAAATCATCCTGCTTCATATCATAAGTCGAATCTCTTTGACAAATCAGACCTTGTAGCAAAATCCAGTTCAGCTCAAAATAAAGGGGTGTCGTCGAACTCTTAGCCTTTTCAAGTTGTTCTCTTTGAATCTTTTGAAAACCTGCAATATCATTTGAATAGTAAAGAGGCACAATTTGTCCCATCATGGCAACATGTTCATGATTATGAAAATTCCTTGCCTTGTCCATGAAATTTTCGATTGTGACATGAATGTTATCCAAAAGCTCAAAGAAACGTGAGACTGCTAGGTCAGACTCCCCAAGCTCAAAGCGAGATAACTGAGAAGTTGAACAGGACTCGCCTGCTGCCTCCTTTAAAGAATAATTTCCACTTGTCCGAAATTCACGAAATACTTTTCCTAGATTTTCCATCTTTACACCTGCTCTGATAATTCTTCCCACTCAAGCATAGCTTCTTCCTGACGGTGGCTGATTTTGTCCAGCTCAGCCTGCAACTCCATGAGTTTACCTGCATCGTTCGTTTCCAACATTTGTTCAGAAATGACTTGACTTTGACTTTCTAGCTCTTCAATTTCAGCTTCTAGACTTTCGATTTGTCGCATGAGCTTGCGAACTTCTTTTTGACTTTCTTTCTGAGCTTGATAGTCATTAACTGGGCTTGCTTCTTTTGCTTGATTGCTGGTTGAAGCTTCCTCAGTTTGAATCATTTCTACTTCTGCTTTCTTTTCAACATAGTAGTCATAATCTCCAAGGTAGAGAGTTGAACCATTCTCAGACAATTCCAAAACATGAGTTGCCACACGATTGATAAAGTAACGGTCGTGGCTGACAAAAAGCAAGGTTCCATCAAAGTCAATCAAAGCATTTTCCAACACTTCCTTGCTATCAATATCTAAGTGGTTGGTTGGCTCATCCAGAATCAAGAAGTTGTTGTTCTCCATAGACAATTTAGCTAAAAGCAAACGAGCTTTTTCGCCACCAGATAACATGCCGACTGATTTTTTGACATCATCTCCTGAGAAAAGGAAGGCACCAAGGCGGTTACGGATTTCAACTTCTGGTGTCAGTTTAAAATCATTCCAGAGTTCATCCAGTACCGCATTACTTGGTGTCAGCTTGCTTTGGGTTTGGTCATAGTAACCAACCTCAACATTAGCGCCAAAACGCTTTTCTCCCTTGATAAACGGAATCTGGTCCACAATAGACTTGATAAAGGTTGACTTGCCAATACCATTGGGACCAACGATGGCGACAGCATTCATCTTACGAAGGTCTAGGTTGATAGGCTCTGACAATACTTCCCCATCATAACCAATAGCCGCATTTTCAACAGTCAAGACAATATTGCCCGACGTTTTCTCAGACTGGAAGGTCATGTTGGCTGCTTTCTTACCAGCTTCAGGCTTGTCTAAACGCTCCATTTTTTCCAGCTGTTTACGACGAGATTGGGCACGTTTGGTCGTTGAAGCTCGGACTAGATTACGATTGACAAAGTCTTCCAGAGCGGCAATTTCCTTCTGTTGCTTTTCATAGTTTTTTGCCTCAGTAGCTAGTTTTTGTTCCTTCAACTCGACAAAACGAGAGTAGTTGCCCACATAGCGATCCAAGGAATGCTTGGTTAAATCCAGCGTAATCGTCGCAACCTTGTCCAAGAAATAACGGTCGTGGCTGACAATAATGAGGGCACCGCTATAGTTTACCAAGTAATTCTCTAGCCAGGCAATCGTTTCAATATCCAAGTGGTTGGTTGGCTCGTCCAAGACCAAGAGATTGGGCTTTTCAAGGAGCATTTTGGCTAGAGCCAAGCGAGTGTTTTGACCACCAGAAAGCTCGGCAATTTTCATCTGCCACATAGATTCGTCAAACTTAAATCCATTTAAAATTGCTCGAATATCAGCTTCATAGGTAAAGCCACCTGCTTGGCGGAAATTCTCAGATAAGCGATCGTAATCTGACATCAGTTTATCCAAATCTTCACCAGACTTTTCACCCATCTCCAACTCCATCTGACGAAGTTGTTGCTCTGTCCGACGTAGATCATCAAAGACATGAAGCATCTCATCGTAGATGGTATTTTCAGACTCAAAACGACTATCTTGGGCTAGGTAAGACAGAGAAATATCTTTTTTCTTATTGATTTCTCCACTAGTTGGCTCCTCTTCTCCAACTAAAATCTTCAAAAGAGTAGACTTCCCTGCACCATTTTTCCCAACAAGAGCAATCCGATCTCGTTCATCAACCTGCAGATTAATATTATCGAAAAGAACCTCTCCTGCAAAAGAACGTTCAATTTTATTAGCTTGTAAAATAATCATACAAGTAGTATAGCATGTTTCCCTAAGGCATTCAAGACTTGATAAACAGGCATATGTCACTGCTTTTCTGAAAATTATGCTAAGGTTTTACTAAAATGCTAAAAAGTGCTATAATGTGAACGGTTAAAACAATTTACAAAAAGGAGAATGTTAATGTCTTACCAAGAAAATTACCAGAAATGGGTTGATTTTGCGGAGCTTCCAGACTACCTTCGTCAAGATTTGGAAAATATGGACGAAAAAACAAAGGAAGATGCCTTCTATACAAATCTTGAATTTGGTACTGCAGGTATGCGTGGCTTGATTGGTGCTGGTACAAACCGCATCAACATCTACGTTGTTCGCCAAGCTACTGAAGGATTGGCTCGTTTGATTGAATCAAAAGGTGGAAATGAAAAAGAACGTGGTGTCGCAATCGCCTACGATAGCCGTCACTTCTCACCAGAGTTTGCCTTTGAGTCTGCGGCAGTTCTTGCTAAACACGGCATCAAATCTTACGTATTTGAAAGCCTTCGTCCAACTCCAGAACTCTCATTTGCAGTTCGTCACCTCAACTGTTTCGCGGGTATCATGGTCACAGCCAGTCACAACCCTGCACCATTTAATGGTTACAAGGTTTACGGTGAAGACGGTGGACAAATGCCTCCACACGACGCGGACGCTTTGACTACTTATATCCGTGCAATCGAAAATCCATTTGCAGTTGAAGTTGCTGATGTGGAAGCTGAAAAAGCTTCTGGCTTGATTGAAGTTATCGGCGAAGCTGTCGATGTGGAATACCTCAAAGAAGTTAAGGACGTTAACATCAACCCAGCCTTGATTGAAGAATTCGGTAAAGACATGAAGATTGTCTACACACCACTTCATGGTACTGGTGAAATGTTGGCTCGTCGTGCTCTTGCTCAAGCAGGATTTGACTCTGTTCAAGTCGTTGAAGCGCAAGCAACTGCTGACCCAGACTTCTCCACTGTAAAATCTCCAAACCCAGAAAGCCAAGCAGCATTTGCACTTGCTGAAGAACTTGGTCGTCAAGTTGGTGCAGATGTTCTTGTAGCAACTGACCCAGACGCTGACCGTGTTGGTGTGGAAGTTCTTCAAAAAGATGGTAGCTACCTCAACCTTTCAGGTAACCAAATCGGTGCTATCATGGCTAAATACATCTTGGAAGCCCACAAAAACGCTGGAACTCTTCCTGAAAATGCCGCTCTCTGCAAATCTATCGTTTCAACTGACTTGGTAACGAAGATTGCTGAAAGCTACGGCGCAACTATGTTCAACGTCTTGACTGGTTTCAAATTTATCGCTGAAAAAATCCAAGAATTCGAAGAAAAACACAACCACACTTACATGATGGGATTTGAAGAAAGCTTCGGTTACTTGATTAAACCATTCGTACGTGATAAAGATGCTATCCAAGCTGTTCTTGTCGTTGCTGAACTTGCTGCCTACTACCGTTCACGTGGTTTGACTCTTGCAGACGGTATCGAAGAAATCTATAAAGAATATGGCTACTACGCAGAAAAGACTATCTCTGTTACCCTTTCAGGTGTCGATGGTGCAGAACAAATCAAAGCGATTATGGCTAAATTCCGTAACAATGCTCCAAAAGAATGGAACACAACAGCTATCACTGTCATAGAAGACTTCAAGGCTCAAACTGCCACTGCTGCTGACGGAACTGTTACAAACTTAACAACTCCTCCAAGTGATGTCTTGAAATACACACTTGCTGACGGTTCATGGATTGCTGTTCGTCCTTCAGGTACAGAACCAAAAATCAAGTTCTACATTGCAGTTGTAGGGGAAACAAACGAAGAATCACAAGCTAAAATTGCTAACATCGAAGCAGAAATCAATGCTTTTGTAAAATAAAGTCCTATAAAAGATGAGACCAAATAATCTCATCTTTTTTTCGTATCAAATCTAAGCAATTTTAGAAACTTTATGGCATACTAGACATATCAATGAAAGCGAGGTAATCTCATGGAACAATTTTTAGATAATATCAAAGATCTTGAAGTCACTACAGTTGCGCGTGCGCAAGAAGCTCTTGATAAAAAAGAAACTGCAACCTTCTTCATCGGTCGTAAAACTTGCCCTTACTGCCGTAAATTTGCTGGTACCTTGGCAGGTGTCGTAGCTGAAACTAAAGCTCACATCTACTTCATCAACAGTGAAGAACCAAGTCAGCTCAATGAGTTGCAAGCATTCCGCTCACGCTATGGAATCCCAACTGTACCAGGTTTTGTTCATGTTGCAGATGGACAAATCAATGTCCGTTGCGACTCTTCAATGTCAGCACAAGAAATCAAAGAATTTGCAGGATTGTAAAAGATATAAAAAAGAAGGTTGGACAAAAACCCACTTCTAACTATCAAAAAACGAGTATTTCCGTAGTTGGAGATACTCGTTTTCTTATGTGACTTTCAGTCCGTCTCGCTCCGTTAGGTGCGAGACAAAAAAACCACCCGCTATGCAGGTACGCGTCGAAGGTTGTACCCAAAAAACTCCAAACGCGATACAATAAAGCTCTTCAAGGCAATTGTAAAGCGAAAGAGTCAAAAATATGGCACAAAAGGCTCATAGTTTATCGCACACAAAGTGGCACTGTTCTATCACATTATGCTCAACCCTAAGTATAGACGAAAAGTCATCTATAATCAATATAGAAGTAGTTTAGGCGAAATATTTCATCGCTTGTGTAGTTATAAAGGAGTTGAAATTATCGAGGGTCACTTAATGCCAGACCATGTGCATATGTTAGTAAGTATTCCACCAAGGATAAGTGTTTCGAGTTTCATGGGTTATTTAAAAGGAAAAAGTGCGCTCATGATGTTTGATAAACACACCAATCTCAAGTACAAGTTTGTGAATCGGCATTTCTGGGCGGAAGATTATTATATGAGTACGGTGGGACTCAATGAAGCTACAATTAAGAAATATATTCAAGATTAAAGAAATTATCCAGTGAATGATTTCTTCACGAGTATGACAATTTGAGAACGAGTAAAGCATGATATAGCACTAGATAAATTAAGTGTAAAAGAATATAAGGGTCCCTTTAGGGATAGTAGTAAGTAATACTAAAACCTCTTTGAGAGGCAAGTGACGAGTCAAGAGCAATCAGGCTTGAACAACGTGAAATAGGCTGGGCAAAAAGTCTCTAAAATCAAAAAACGCATAATATTAAGTGTTGAAAACTTGATATTATGCGTTTTATTGTGGGAAGATTTACTTCATTTTCTCCTGAAATTGAGTTTTTGCCGAGCCTCTTTTCGTCAAAAATAAATGAAAACTGAAAACCACTGCCCATCTGTGCTGAGTTTCATCTCTGCACCAAGAAGATGGCATAATTCCTCAGTGATATAAAGGCCTAAACCAGAGGATTCTTCTGTATCAGATAGATTTTCAGAATAAAAACGATTGCTGAGATTTTCTATTTTTTTGATGGGTTGTTTGACAAGGTTTGCAATTTCTAAGACAAGCTGTTCCTGTTCCTTTCTCAAAGATAGACGCGCTTCTTCCTTGCCATGCTTGAGGACATTTCCAAGCAGATTCTGTAAAATTCGATCCAGCAAGTCTTCATCAGTCCTCATTTTCAGACTAGCTTGAACCTGAAAATCAAGCGTGATATTTGCCGCCTGAAAAACATCATAATAAGCCAGAGTCTTTTTGGTGATAAAAGCTGAAAAATCCACTTCTTCCATTTTCGGTTTGACAGCTCCTTCCATCAAACGACGATATTCTAGGAGAGCCTCCAAACGTTTAGAAACTAAATCAAGATGCTGGGCTATTTTTTGTAAGGTTTCTGATTTTTCTTCAGGAGATTTTATCAATTGTTGGGTGTATCCTGAAGCGATAGTCAGAGGGGTCCGAATATCATGGGCGATATTGCTGATGGCCATATCCAGAGTCTGTTTTCCCCTTTTCATAACCAATCGAGATTGTTCCACTTCCAGAAATAGATTCTCAATCTGCTGGTAGAGATGTAAAAAATGTTTGGAAAAAATGCTGATTCCGACTCTTTTCATACTACCCGTGAGAATCTTGTCTTCAATCTGTTGACTCAAGTTTTTAAGTGCTAGATGGTAGCGAATCAATGCAATCGATAGAATAATTAGGAGTACCAGTAGGACAAAAATTATCATGTAGGTCATTGCTTGTCTCCTTTTAATCTTACCCCAACTCCCCAGATAGTTTCAATATATTCTTGATTTGGGTCAAGCTGGTTTAATTTTTTACGAAGATTACTCAAATGCGTATTGAGAGTATTGTCTCCAGGTAGATAGCTCTCCTCCCAGACCAATTCATAAAGTTCTTCCTTGGTAAAAATTTTCTTAGGGTGTTTGAGGAGAGTTTGGAGAATCAAGCATTCTTTCTTGGCAAGACGAATCGTTTCCTGACTATTTTTGATTTCAAAACTTTCTGCATCAAACTGGATATTTTTCAAATTTTGTGGTAGATTTTCAGTTTTTACTATTTCCACAGGCTGTTTTTCTGCACTTTGGCGTAGTTGAACAGTAACTCTAGCAAAGACTTCATCCAAATCAAAAGGTTTCACTATGTAATCATTGGCACCGTCTAAGAGGTATTGACTGATTAACTTCTTATCGCTCAAAGCCGTTAGCATAATGACTGGAATTTGACTTTGTTCCCTGATAGCTTTTAAAACCTGATCTCCATTTTTCCCAGGAAGCATGATATCTAGCAAAACGAGGTCAATCCCACCTTGGTCAAAAAGCATGATGCCTTCAGTTCCTGAAAAGGCTTGAATCACCTCATGCTCCTCAGTAAGAAGTGTCCGCAAAATCTCTTGAATGTCACTATTGTCTTCAATGACCAATATCCTAGCCATAAATACCAACCTTTCTGCAACTATTATAGCATGTTTTATTGATAAAGCTTAAACAGAAAAGCTCCTCCCATAAAAGTGCGAGAAAGCTTTGGAGGATTAAAATATAAAATCCACTTGCTAGATGACCTAGTATTCTTATAGTTGCTATTGAAAACGAGTCTAGCAGAATGAATCTCTCATTTCTCTCCTACTAGTCCGTAATGCGTTGATACATTTCCGGTCTTCTATCACGAAACAAGCCCCAGTTTAGGCGCTCGCTTGCTCCCTTGTCTAGGTCATAAGTAGCTAACAGAACAGCTTCTTCTTGTCTTTCAGCTCGTTCTAGAATAGCTCCTGTTTCATCTGTCATAAAGGATGAACCGTAGAAGTCAAGACTGGAACTCTGTCCACCATTTTCCTCACTTGGAGTGACTTCTTCCAAACCATAACGGTTGGCTGCAATGACTGGAACAATATTTGCTGCTGCATGACCTTGCATAGTACGTTGCCAATGACCACAACTATCCGTATCCAAAATTGGCTCTGAACCGATGGCTGTAGGATAAAAGAGCAATTCAGCACCGTTTAGAGCAAGACAGCGAGCTGTTTCAGGGAACCATTGATCCCAACAGATACCGATACCAATCTTTGCATAGCGAGTATCCCAGACATTGAAACCTGTGTTGCCAGGTGTGAAATAAAATTTTTCTTGATAATAATGGTCATCTGGTATGTGGGTTTTCCGATAAACGCCCAGCACTTCCCCATCTGCATCAATAACGGCAATAGAGTTATACAAGACATTGCCATCTTTTTCATAGAAACTAATCGGTAGAACAACCTGTAGTTCCTTAGCAATCACCTTAAAATGCTGAATAGCTGTATTTTCTGTCACCGACTGAGCATGCTGGTAGTAGTCATACTGACGTTCCTGACAGAAATAGGGACGTTCAAACAATTCGGGTAAAAGAATAATTTGTGCACCTTGTTCTGCAGCCTGACGTACTAAACGCTCAGCTGTTTGAATATTTGTTGCCACATCCTTGGCGCATTGCATCTGAATGGCTGCAACTCTTACATTTCTCATCTTTTTCTCCTATTCTGGGATTTGTTGGGTGATACAGTGGATATTGCCACCACCTAAGAGAATATCTCTGGCTGGAATTCCGACAACTTTACGGTCTGGGAAACACTTACTGAGGATATCTAAGGCCACTTGATCGTTTTGATCTTGAAACTGAGGAACAAGGACAGCCTTGTTGGCGATATAAAAGTTTACGTAGGAAGCTGCTAGTCGTTCACCTGCGTATCGCTCTTCTTCTCCTTCTTCATAGATGTAGCCTGGCAAATCCTCTTTGGTTACAATTTGATGAAGAGCTGGAATTGGAAGTTTATGAATGGTGAAGTGACGACCTTTTGCATCTGTTTCCTTTTCTAAAAGTGCTAAATCAGCTGCTGACATTGCATATTGAGGATCGCTTTTGTCGTCTGTCCAAGCCAAGACAAGCTCTGCAGGACTAACAAAGGCAGCAACATTATCAACGTGTTCATTGGTTTCATCCTGATAAATACCATAAGGAAGCCAGATAACTTTTTCAGCTCCAAGGCACTCTAATAAGGTATTCTCAATTTCCTCTTTACTAAGATGAGGATTGCGACCAGGACTAAGCAAGCAACTTTCAGTCACAAGAATGGTTCCTTGGCCATCGCTATGGATTGCTCCGCCTTCCAGTACAAAAGGTTTGACATCATAGACAGGCATTTCCAAGGATTCGGCAAAACGACTGGCTACTTGGTTATCTGCTTCATAATCTTGATACAGACCATCATAGGTTCCTCCCCAAGCATTGAAAGACCAATCCACGGCTAATTTCTTGCTTTTATCATTGACAAGAATAGTCGGACCTGTATCTCGAGCCCAGGCATCATTGGTGGGAATGTCTAGATAAACAACCTTGTCTCCAAGATAAGATTGGGCTTCAGATAGATAATCATGCTCCACCAAAAGATAGACTTTTTCGCTTTCTGCTATAGTCTTGATAATCTGAGTAAATGCTACTTTAGCAGCTTTTCCTTGAAAAGGCCATGATCCTGGTCGAGTCGGCCATATCATGAGGGTACCATGATGGGGGTCGTATTCTGCTGGCATGCGATAGCCTAATTTTTTTGGACTTTCCATCATGATAATCTCCCTTTAAAGTCTTGATAACCAAAAGATTTGACTAAGCTGCAGTCACCCTGCTCTTCCATGAGATAGAGACTTGGCAATCCAATACCATTAAAGGTATTATTTTTAACAAATGAGTAAATAGCCATATCTTCAAAATAAAGTCTATCACCGATTTGGACTGGATTTTCAAAACTATAATCACCAATTACATCGCCCGTCAGACAGGTATTAGAAGAAAGTCTGTAGGTATGAGCTTTTTCCTGTGCCTCAAAGCCATTTCTCAAAGGTGGACGATAGGGCATCTCTAGTACGTCAGGCATATGGCAGGTCGCAGAGGCGTCTAAAACCAAGATCTCCATATCGTTTTCGACAATATCCAAAACTTCAGTTGCTAGATAACCCGCATTGAGCGCAATGGCTTCACCCGGCTCGATATAGACTTCAAGATTGTAAGTTCCTCGGATACGCTTGATTTCTGAAATCAGCAAATCCACATCATAATCTTCTCTTGTAATGTGATGACCACCACCCATGTTGAGCCATTTGACCTCATGTAAGTACGAGCCGAACTGCGCTTCTACTGCTTTCAAAGTTGTCTGTAAATCATCTGCTCCCTGCTCGCAAAGGGTGTGAAAATGAAGACCATCCACCAAATCTAGTAAATCATTCGGAATCTTGTCTAGTGTCACACCAAAACGAGAACCTGGTGCGCAGGGGTCATAGAGCGCGTGATCACCCTGAGTTGAACATTGGGGATTGATACGGAGACCTACACTGATACCAGCCTCTCGACAACGAACCCCATGTTTACGTAACTGTCTCTCTGAGTTAAAGACGATATGGTCCGTTATCTCTAGCAATTCCTCCATGTCCGCATCCTTAAAGGCTGGTGCAAAGACATGGACTTCACCAGGGAACTCTTCTCTAGCGAGCTTAGCTTCATAGAGACCACTTGCAGTTGTGCCAGATAGATACTGGCTAATCAAGGGATAGGTTTTGTAAAGAGAATATGCCTTCTGGGCAAGCAAAACCTTGCAACCTGCTTTTTCCTGAACTCCATGAAGAATTTTACAGTTAGATTCTAAACGGGCCAAGTCAATAACATAGGCTGGTGTTGGTACTTGTTCTAGCTTCATTAGTCCACCATTTGTGGATTCTCAACCACAACCCAAGGCAAACCATACTCATTCAAAGCTTCCATGAATGGGTCTGGATCCAATTCTTCAAGGTTGTAGACTCCAGCTTGTTTCCAAGTACCGTTCATGACTAATTTTGTCCCAATCATGGCTGGAACTCCAGTCGTGTAAGAAATGGCTTGTGAACCAACTTCTGCGTAACATTCTTGATGGTCGCAGACATTGTAGATGTAGATAGTCTTTTCAACACCATCCTTGACACCTGTAAAGATACATCCAATATTGGTTTTACCAACTGTACGTGGCCCAAGGCTGGCTGGATCTGGAAGCAAGGCTTTTAAGAATTGAATCGGAACAATGTCTTGTCCATTGAAGTTAATAGCATCTGTACGAAGGAGACCAACGTTTTCCAAGCATTTCATGTGCGTTAGATAAGATTGACCAAAGGTCATAAAGAAGCGAATCCGTTTAACACCTGGAATATTTTTCGCCAATGATTCTATTTCTTCATGGTGAAGGAGATACATGTCTTTTTGGCCAACTTGAGGAAAATCATACTCACGCTTGATAGACATGGCTTCAACTTCAACCCATTTTCCATCTTCCCAGTAAGAACCTGGTGCTGAAACCTCACGGAGATTAATTTCTGGGTTAAAGTTGGTCGCAAACGGATAACCGTGGTCACCACCATTACAGTCCAAAATGTCGATATAATGGATTTCATCAAAATAATGTTTGAGGGCATAGGCTGAAAAGACACTAGTCACACCTGGGTCAAAACCAGAACCAAGCAGAGCTGTCAAGCCAGCTTCTTTGAATTTCTCCTGATAATCCCATTGCCATGAGTAGTCAAAGTAGGCTGTAAAACCAAGTTCCTTGCAACGTTTCTCATAAATAGCACGCCATTCAGGGTCTTCTGTATCCTCAGCCTCATAGTTAGCTGTATCGATATAGTGAACACCTGTTGCCAAACAAGCATCCATAATGGTTAAATCTTGATATGGTAAAGCTACATTCAAAACAGCTTCTGGTTTGTAGCTTTCAATCAAAGCAATCACTTCTTCTACCTTGTCAGCATCAAGAGCCGCTGTCTCAATCTTTGTACTTGTTTTACCTTCTAGCTTCGCTTTCAAGTCATCACATTTTGACTTGGTACGGCTAGCAATCATAATCTCTGTAAAGGTTTCGCTATCCTGACAAATCTTTGAAATAGCAACTTGGGCAACGCCCCCACATCCAATAACTAATAAACGACTCATTTTTTTCCTTCCTCTTCTTCTAAAATGTCCTCAACATACTTGGGCAACATAAAGGCCCCCACATGTAAGTTTGCAGTGTAGTATTCTGTGAAAAGCTGGCGTTTTTTCCAGCCTTCCTTGTCAAAATCTTTGACAGGGTGGTATTTTTTCGATGCAAACCCAAACAACCAATAACCAGCAGGGCTAGTTGGGATGTGGGCCTGATAGACCCTACTGATTGGAAAGGCTTGATTGACCTTGCGGTGCATGCTTCGGCAAGCTGACTCATCCTCGTCAAAGAAGGGGCTCCCATGCTGGTAAATCATGATGCCGTCTTCTTTCAAGGCTCTGTAACTATTTCCGTAAAATTCCTTGGTAAAGAGACCTTCCGTATGTCCAAATGGATCTGTCGCATCGTTGATGATAATATCGTAGTCATCTTCACAGTTTCGCAAAAAGCGTAGCCCATTTTGATAGTAAATGGTAACACGAGGATCGTCTAGCCCTGCGGCAAAGTCTGGGAAATACTCACGACAGACCTCAACCAACATCTCATCTGGTTCCACAATATCGATTTGCTCCAGTTCAGGATAGAGGGTTAATACTTGAGCAACACCTCCGTCGCCACCCCCAATAACCAAGACTTTCTTGGGATTTGGGTGGACAGCCATGGGAACGTGAACTGTCATTTCATTGTAGACAAAATCATCCGCATCTGAGAATAAAACATGCCCATTTAAAATCAGTATTTTACCAAAAGCTGGAGTGTCAAGAACCTCGATATCCTGCCATTCACTTTTACCAGCGTAGAGTTGCTTGGCTGTTCTCAGGGACAATTTCACATCTGGAGTATGAACTTCAGAAAACCATAAATCCATCTAGTTCTCCTTTCTCTTAATGACGTTGATGTGATTGACCTCTGGATCTTCCGTCCCTTGGAGGGAACAACCACGTTCCTTGGCAAATTGGATATAATCGACAATTTCTTGTGTAATGCGTTCTCCAGGAGCCAAGATAGGAATCCCTGGAGGATAGCACATGACAAATTCCCCACAGACTTGTCCAACAGATTCGTCTAAAGACAAACTTTTTCTCTCTGAATAGAAGGCTTCTTGTGGAGATAAGACCAACTCAGGCTGAATATATTCTCCAGCTATCAAGTCCTTCCCATCTCGTGAATAGAGTCTCTTGATATCAGCAAGAGCACCAACCAAGCGCTCGATGTCTTGGATGCGGTCACCAATCGAAATATAGGCCAAGATATTACCAATATCACCAAACTCAATCTGAATGTCGTATTCATCTCGCAAGAGGTCATAAACTTCAATACCTGTTAAGCCTATTCCCTGAGTGTAAACTGACAGCTTGGTTACATCAAAATCACAGACCGAAACACCGTCTATTAACTCTTTTGAGTAGGCATAGTAGCCACCGATAGCATTGATTTCACGACGAGCATACTCAGATAGCTCAATGACCTTCTCAAACGACTCTTTACCACGAAGGGCCAAGTTGCGACGTGAAATATCCAAACTAGCCATCAACAAGTAAGAGGCAGATGTTGACTGGGTCAGGTTGATAATCTGACGAACGTACTCAGGATTCATCTGCTCCCCGATAAGTAAAATGGAGCTTTGGGTCAAACTCCCACCAGACTTATGCATAGAGACCGCCGCCATATCAGCACCTGCATCCATAGCAGAAATTGGAAGTTTATCAGTAAAATGCAAATGCGCTCCGTGGGCTTCATCTACTAAAATCATCATACCAGCTTCATGAGCCATTTCTGTCAACCCCTTTAGGTCTGAACAGATTCCGTAGTAAGTAGGATTGTTAATCAAAATGACCTTAGCATCTGGATGGTCCTTTATGGCCTGTGCTACTCGGTCATTTTCAAGACCTAAAGCGATACCAATCTTAGGATCTACACTCATCTCGATATAGATGGGAATAGCACCACATAGAACCAACGCATTAATAGCAGATTTATGGACATTTCGTGGCAGAATAATCTTATCTCCAGCCTTGCAGGTTGATAGAATCATAGTCTGCACCGATGAAGTTGTTCCACCAATCATGAGAAAAGCATGGCTAGCTCCAAAAGCATCCGCCGCCAGCTCCTCTGCATCCCGAATAATCGAAATGGGGTGACCAAGATTATCCAAGGGTTTCATCGAATTGACATCAATACCAACACATTTTTCTCCTAAGAGTTCGACAAGTTCTGGATTTCCTCGTCCACGCTTGTGACCTGGAACATCAAAGGGAACAATCCTTTTCTTGCGTAACTTCACCAAGGCCTCATAAATTGGGGCTTGGTTTTGTTCTAACTCTTTCAAGACATACTCCTTTCAATATTTTTAGGACCTTATGAAAACTAAGGAACTAAAGGTTGACTCATGAAAAAAGAGCAGGTTTTCATCTGCTCTGCAATCTTCTGACGTGTTTATTTTGGTTTCTGTTGAGTATGTCTGTTCCCGATGTTTCCTAACTCTCTAGTAGCAAATATTACGTACTTTATTGATCGTTTCACAAGATGACGTGTGCTTTCACCACACTAAAAATTTATGAATTAGGACAAACGTCCTAACATCAACTTATAAAAGTAGGCTTTTAACCCTATCAATAATGTGGCTTTTCAACCACGCTTCGGCATTCAACCCTGCCTGTCCGTAGGCATTTTTTACTCGGGTTTATATTTGCTAGAAAACATCATCTCATTTTCTAAGCTTTATTACTATATCATGTTTTTAAGAACTTGTAAAGCATTTTACGAAAAAAACATAAAAAAGTTCGCAAAATATTTGGATTTTATTTGATTTGATACTAATTATTCTCTTGTAAACGATTATAAAGTGAACAAAATGATTTTCATATTTAATTTAAAATTTTTTATGCAATTCTATACTCAGTACCCTCGGTGTTTGATTTATCAGAAAAAATGCTGAAATTTCTACATCATTAGAATCGTGCAACTTTTTTCAGATACTTTTAAAAGATTGATTTCCTTATATTTTTCCTTTATACTGGATAAAAAGGAGAATAGTATGTCAGAAACAAATCACGAAATCGATTCAAATTTTGCAGGTCGTTTAAATATCCTGCGTGCGGGTGTTCTTGGTGCTAATGATGGAATTATTTCCATTGCTGGTGTGGTTATTGGGGTTGCCAGTGCTACGATCAATATCTGGATTATCTTTTTATCAGGCTTTGCAGCTATTTTGGCAGGTGCCTTTTCAATGGCTGGTGGAGAATATGTATCCGTTTCAACTCAAAAAGATACCGAGGAAGCAGCCGTTGCACGTGAGCAACTCTTGCTAGACCAAGATATGGAACTAGCCAAAAAATCCCTCTATGCTGCCTATATCCAAAATGGAGAATGTGAAACCTCTGCCCAACTCTTGACCAATAAGGCCTTTCTTAAAAATCCACTCAAGGCTCTGGTAGAAGAAAAATATGGGATTGAGTATGAAGAATTTACCAATCCTTGGCACGCTGCCATTTCTAGCTTCGTTGCCTTTTTCCTTGGTAGCTTACCACCAATGCTTTCAATTACCATTTTCCCAAGTGAATACCGCATCCCTGCTACTGTCCTTATCGTCGGTGTGGCCCTTCTTCTCACTGGTTACACTAGTGCCAAACTTGGAAAAGCCCCAACCCAAACAGCCATGATTCGGAACCTTGCTATTGGTATCTTAACTATGGGCGTTACCTTCTTACTTGGACAACTTTTCAGCATTTAGAAGACAAGAAATACCTCGATTTTGAAGTCGAGGTATCTTTTTTACATTTGGACAATCTTGCGATAGCTTCTTGAAGTAATCATGAAAATCAGCACATAAGCGATGAGGAAGATAGCGCAGATAGACAAGGTCACAGTCAACATCATAGTCGTATCTATTACACCAATCACTTTTAAAATCAAGCTAAGCATATGGTAGGCAAAGGCTAGATGTATGAAGGCAAAGAGCAAAGGAAGGAAGAAAACAGTTAAAACCTGTTTGTTAATGGTTTGCTTGATTTGCTTCTGATCTAAACCGACTTTCTGCAAGATAATAAAGCGTTCACGGTCTTCATAGCCTTCAGAAATTTGTTTGTAATAGATGACCAGAACAGTTCCGACCATAAAGATAATGGATAGGAAAATACCGATAAAGAAGACACCACCAAAGAGGGCACTCATCTGAGAACTAGCATCTGCTAGATTGCTACCATAAACATAGCTACCTTCCTTGTTTAATTGAGCATTAAATTGATTGAGGTATTTATCATATTCTTCAGCAACCTTGAGTTGTTCTTCTTCGCTGGCATTTACATTCATGCCACCGTAAAACTGATTATAGATAGCCGAATCTGGGAATTGATCCAAAAATGCTTGCAAATTAGGAACAACAAGGTAATTGTAATCAGCAGTCAAAATATTAAACTGATTTGGGACATGGTTGACAATGAAATCTTTAGTAAATTCTTCTTTGACAGAAAATTGATGATCGTTCAGAGTTAGAGTTTTCTGTTCTTTAACTCCCTCATTCTTTGCAAAGAGTCCGACCTCATTTCCTGATAGAGACAGTTTTTGACCAGTCATATTTTCATAATCTTTTTGGTCAAATACCATGAAAACTGTTGTGGGTTGGACACGGTTTTGTCCTTTTTCAAAAATAGTTAACTTATTTCCTTCTTGGTTTGCAACACCAAAGTAAGTGTAACGAAGCACTTCTTTCTCTTTAATCTTATAACCTTTGTCACTTGCAAACTGGCTCAAGAGTTTGTCCAAGTCTTCTTGTTCAACATTTTGCCCTGAAACCCCAAAATCATGAGGATTTAGAACTTTTTTAAAGGATTCTGAGGCATTAAAAATACTAGTAGCTGCTGACATGGTTACCAAAACCATTGTTGACAAGATAGCGATAGTTGCTAGTCCAACCGCATTTTTCTTCATACGGAAAATCAAGTTGGACACTGAGATAAGGTTATTTGGCTGGTAATAATATTTCTTGTTTTTCTTTAAGATTTGTAGGAAAACGGTAATTCCTGCATTGAACAAGAGATAGGTACCAAAGATAACCAGCAAAACAGCTAAGAAGAAAGTTGTTAAAGCTGTAAGAGGATCTTTTACAGTAAGGGCAAGATAGTAGCCAATCCCTAAACTAATCGAACCAAGAATAGTTTGGAGAGGTAAGAAACGACCTTTTTTCTCACCGCTAGCTTTCTCACGAGAGAGCTGGAGGGCATTCATACGGGCTATTCGAAGGGCATTCAGGAACATGAGGCCTAGGAAAATCAAACCAAAGACAACAAGTACTGCAATGACAACATTCATCTGGAAGGTAGCGACTAGTTCTACCTTCAATTTCATCAGTTTGAGCAAGAAAGCGAAAATTAACTTGTCAAACAAGGCTCCAATACCGATACCTGCTCCAACAGTTAGAATTCCAAATAGCACCAACTCCTTAAAGGTCATACTAATCAAATGCCGCTTTTCCAAGCCCAACATGCCATAAATCCCCAGTTCCTTGGAACGGTTTTTCATGACAAAACTATTGGCATAGAGGACAATAATAGCTGACGCAAGGGTGACGACAAACATACCAAAACCAAGTGTAGCTTGAATCGTTTCACCTCCACGGATTTCCGCAATCTTGGGATTGAAGGTTAGAGAGTAAAAGAGATAGGTGACGGTGACTGCTAAGAGAACAGCCAGCGCAAAAGGATAGTAGAGTTTGCGGTTTTTAATCAAGTTCGATACCGCTAACTTATTGGTTAATCGAAACATACTAATTCACCTCGCTTGCCATGACAGTCAAGGTATCAGAGATTTCTTGGAACATCTGACGCTCTGTCTTCTCTCCGCGGTAGATTTGATTGTAAAGAATGCCGTCCTTGATAAAGAGTACACGCTTAGCCCTGCTAGCTGCCGCTGTTGAGTGGGTTACCATGAGAATGGTTTGGCCACGCTCATTGATTTCATCAAATACATCAAGTAAGGCTGCAGATGATTTGGAGTCAAGGGCCCCTGTTGGTTCGTCCGCAAGGAGAATTTCTGGCTCTGTGATGATAGCGCGGGCTACTGCTACACGCTGTTTCTGACCACCAGAAATCTCGTAAGGGTACTTCTCTTGCAATTGGTTGATACCTAGATTCTCAGCTGTCACCACCAATTTCTTCATCATCTCCGTAATAGGTCTTCTTGACAAGACAAGCGGAAGCAAGATATTGTCTTTAACAGAAAGAGTATCTAGCAAGTTAAAATCTTGGAAGACGAAGCCTAACTTCTCACGGCGGAAGCTAGAAGCCTGTGAATTTTTAATGGTTGCGGTGTCTGTTCCATTCAGGTAAACCTGACCACGACTTGGTTTATCCAGCATAGCTAGGATATTGAGAAGAGTTGATTTACCAGAACCAGACTCACCCATGATGGCAACGTAATCACCCTTTTCGACGGTAAAGTGAATATCCTTGAGGGCCTCTACTTGGTTGCCCTGAAAACGAGTTTTATAAATTTTTTGAACGTGTTTTACATCTAAAAGTGTCATGAAAATCTCCTTCCTTAATATCCCATCAAATGAAATGTTTCTTGCATCATAGCGCATCCCAGCTGAACACGCTCGATATCTTTGTGACTTGGTTTTCTTGTTTTCTTCTGTAAGATTTGTTTCATGATGTTACTCCTTTGTTCTTTATGAGTCTAGTTTACATCAAAAAAAGACCTCTTGCCATAACCTAACCTTACAAAAGAGACTTTAATCTTACATTTTTGTAAGATTGGGGGAAATGTAAGCAAAATTACTTAGAAAATGATTTGATTTCCTGTTTTTAAAATTGTAAAATATAAGTGTGAAAAGGCTTACTTTGGAAAGGGGATGAAAACTATCACTCTAGTAAGTTTACCTCAATGAAACACCATTAAATTGAACACTTACAATTCCGTCCTCCCTATAAGGAAAGAAGGTACACTTTAATGAAACATAAAGAACATATACTCATCGGAATTCTCTATCTCCTCTCTCCATTCATCGGTCAGCTCTTAGTTGAAAAAACATACTTTATCGGTACAGAATTTACAGCTACTGCTTATGCTATTTGCTGGTTATCAGTTGTTATCAGCATCCACCATTTTTCAAAAAATGTATTGTCTCAGCAAGAAAAATCAGATTAGAAAACCTGAGTTTAAAATAATATTTTGTATATGAGGCTGAGAAAATCTTATTAAAAGTAAAAAAGCTTTAAATCAAGCAGTTTAGACTATTGATTTAAAGCTTTTTACTTATTCCAAATCTTCTGTAGAACCTCACCAAAACGGCTCTATGACTTTTGAGGTATAGTTCAACTATAAGAGATAATAGTCTTTTGGTGGTATTTACACTATATAGAAATCAAAAAGCAACTCGCGCCTATGTCACCTTACATTCAATCTATTACTAACTTTCTTATCTCTATATTCAACCCTACCTAGTTTTTTATTAAGGATTGGAAGCGAGTTCTTTTTGATTTTCTTTCAGCAGACTTCAAGACTTGTCCTATCCAGATGATATCTTTTCTTCACCCCAAAATGGCTAACAAATAGCTTTTCTTTACTCTACAACTGCTTCAGCGATTTCTTCACGGCTAATACCAGCGAAATAGCGTGCAATATCAATAGTTTCTAGAGCTTTGAGGACATCTTCACGTTCATATTTCACCCCACGAAGGACATCTTCTACTGCAGCAACGTCTTCGATACCAAAGAAGTCACCGTAAATCTTGATGTCTTGGATTTTAGATTCAATGATGTTAGCGAAGATTTCAACCTTACCGCTTGGGAATTTAGTTCCACGACGGACATTGTATTCAGGTGATTTCCCATAGTTCCAGTCCCAAGTTCCAAACTTAGTTTCTTTGATTCGATTGATTTCAGCCAATTCTTCATCTGAGAATACATACTCAGTCATCTCAGGGTATTCTTTTTTCATGTATTCCAAGAGTAAGTCACGGAATTCTTCGACAGTGATTTTTTCTGGTAATTCATTGATAATATTGGTTACGCGAGCACGGACGGATTTCACACCTTTTGATTCAAATTTATCCTTTGAAACCTTAAGGGCGTTAGCAAGGACTGACAAATCAACGTCAAAGAGCAAGCAACCATGGTGCATGATGCGTCCATTGATATAGGCTTGGGCATTACCACAGAATTTCTTACCGTCGATTTCTAAGTCATTACGGCCTGTGAATTCAGCTTTAACCCCAAGTTGAGCTAGTGTATTGATAACTGGCGTTGAGAAGCTCTTAAAGTCAAAAGCCTTGTTTTCATCTTCTTTTGAGATGATCGTGTAGTTTAGGTTATTTAAATCGTGGTAAACAGCTCCACCACCGCTGATACGGCGGACCACCTCAATGCCATTTTCGCGAACATAATCCCGGTTGATTTCTTCGATAGTGTTCTGGTGACGACCAACAATGATAGATGGTTTGTTAATCCAAAGCAGGAAGATTTGATCCTCATCCAAAAGGTGTTTAAAGGCATATTCTTCCAAGGCGATATTAAAGGCAGTGTCGTTTGAATGATTGATAATATATTTCATGATATCCCTTTATACGATAGAGACTGGAAAACATCTTTCCAGTCTAATCTATCTTTCTTTTATTTTTTCTTAGGTGAGTGGATGGCCATTCCTAGAACATCCGCAAATGCTTCATACATCACTTCAGAATAGGTTGGGTGTCCGTGGATAGTCTTCAACATTTCTTCTACAGTGATTTCCATTTCGATAATGCTTGACGCTTCATTGATCAACTCTGCAGCTGCAGGGCCAATGATGTGAACACCGAGGATTTCTCCGTATTTCTTATCAGCAATAACTTTAACAAAACCTTGAGCTGCATCTGAAGCAATGGCACGACCGTTAGCAGCAAAGTTGAATTTACCAATTTGGACATCATATTTCTCACGAGCTTGTTCTTCTGTTAAACCAACTGCTGCTACTTCTGGAAGTGTGTAAATAGCTGCAGGAGTTAAGTTCAATTTAGCAACATGGTGATTTCCTTTAAGGGCATTTTCAGCGGCTACTTCACCCATACGGAAGGCTGCGTGAGCCAACATCTTGGTACCATTGATGTCACCTGGTGCATAAATACCAGGAACAGAAGTTTCCATGTACTCGTTAACCTTGATACGACCACGGTCTAACTCGAACTCTACTTCACCAATTCCTTCGAGGTCTGGTACACGACCGATTGAAAGAAGAGCTTTGCTTGCGATAATATCGTCTTTTCCTTCAATCTTGATACGAAGTTTACCATCTTCTTCGATGATTTCTTGCAGTTTAGTACCAGTCAAGATAGTCATACCTTTTCGTTCAAGAATCAAGCGAAGATTCTTAGAAACTTCCGCATCCATAGCTGGCACGATACGGTCCATCATTTCAATAACAGTTACCTTAGAACCAAATGTCATGAAGGCTTGACCAAGCTCGATACCGACAACCCCACCACCAATGATAACAAGGCTTTCTGGAACTTCGTTCATTTCAAGAATGTCGTCACTTGTCATGACAAGTGATGATTCCATACCAGGAACGTTAATCTTGCTGACTTTTGAACCACCAGCAAGGATAATCTTCTTAGTTTCAAGCAATTCTGAACCATTTACCAAGACATTCTTGTCTTTAGTGATGGTTCCAATTCCTTTATGTACAGTAACTCCATAGCTACGAAGAAGTCCTGCAACACCACCAACAAGAGTATTTACAACTTTAGACTTAGTTTCTAAAAGTTTTTCCATATCAACAGTGAAGTTAGGATTTTCAATCACGATACCACGATTGGCAGCATGACCGATATTCTCGATAATTTCAGCGTTGTGAAGGTAAGTCTTAGTTGGGATACATCCGCGGTTCAAACAAGTTCCACCAAGTTCAGATTTCTCAACAAGAGCAACCTTACCACCTAATTGAGCTGCTTTAATAGCAGATACATAACCAGCAGGACCACCACCAATAACAACGATATCGTAAGCATCATCGCTCTTGCCATCATCGTTTGAAGCACTTGCTGCGGCTGGTGCTGGACTCGCTTCTGGTGCAGTTGCTCCAGCTGTTGGGATGTTTTCCCCTTCTTCCCCAAGGTAACCGATAACTTCCGTTACTGGAACAGTTTCACCATCTCCTTTAAGGATAGCAATCAAGTAACCATCTTCTTCAGCTTCCAATTCCATGCTGACTTTGTCAGTCATGATTTCCAAAAGGATTTCTCCTTCTTTTACAAATTCTCCGACTTTTTTATTCCATTGGACGATTTGTCCTTCTGTCATATCCACGCCGGCTTTTGGCATAATTACTTCTAAGGCCATGTCTTCCTTCCTTTATCTATATCTTAAAAATGAATACTCTTGCTCTTAAATCAACATTGAGATTGGATTTTCAATCAATTCTTTCAAGTCTTTCATAAACTTAGCACCAGCCATACCATCTACAACACGGTGGTCAATGGTTAATCCTAGACTCATGATTGGGCGAATCACAATCTCACCATTGACGACAACTGGCTTCTCAATTGTCGAACTCACACCAAGGATAGCTGAGTTTGGTTGGTTAATGATAGGACCAAAGGACTGAACGCCAAACATTCCCAAATTACTGATAGTAAATGTTGAATTTTGCAGTTCGCTTGGAGCTAATTTACCATCCAAGGTACGGCCAATGACGTCTTTGAAGGCTACAACCAACTCTGAAAGGCTCATCTTCTCCGCATTGTAAACAACAGGTGTCATCAATCCATTATCCATACCAACTGCCATGGCAAGGTTGACGTAATTATGAGTAATAATTGTCTTGCCATCTTCTGTCAATGAAGCGTTGATGTAAGGGTGTTTCATAAGAGTTCTAACAACCGCAAGCGAAAGAAGGTCTGTTACAGTAGTCTTCTTCCCAGTTGCTTCCATGATTGGCTCCAGAACCTTCTTACGAAGTGCCAACATTTCAGTCATATCAACTTCATAGTTGAGCGTGAAGGTTGGTGCAGTTAGGTAAGATTCAACCATACGTTGGGCAATAACCTTACGCATTGGTGTCATTGGAATACGCTCGATTTCACCGTATGGTGTTACATTATCAGGAACTTCTTCCACTTTTTCGATCTGAGCAGGAGACTTGATGGTATCGTTTTCGATATTTTCAGGAAGCAAGGCCAAAACGTCCTTCTTCATAATCTTACCACGATGACCCGTTCCTTGGATTTCCTGCCAAGCAATATTATGTTCGAGGGCAATTCGTTTTGCAAGTGGCGAAATGCGAACCACGTTTGTGTCTTTATAAGTTTCCACGTCTTCTTTGTGGACACGACCGTTTGCACCTGAACCAGAAACGTCGTAGAGGTTGATTCCTAAATCATCCGCTAACTTTCTAGCCGCAGGAGTCGCTCTTAGCTTGTCATCAGCCATGACCTCTCCAATTCTATTTATGATACTAAGGGCGTAAAAAGTCAAAGTGAAAATAGGAAACTTGACAAAGAAACTTTAGTTTCTAGGAAAGTTTATCTTTTTAACACAGACTCTAGCCCGAGTTCAACTCTACAAGCAACTTGGATACAACACGTATCTCAAGTTGCTACGGTTGCCGCTATTACGCGGTCAACCTAGTAGACTTACTAATTCATTCGTCGAATATTATCGATTCGACTCTCTCATGTCGCAACTCTTTAAATCACTTGGATACAACACGTATCTCAAATTACTACGGTTGCCGCTATTACGCGGTCAACCTAGTAGACTGACTAAATCTTTCATCGGTTATTATCGAACCAACTCTTCTTGTGATAGGACGCGATGTTTACATAATTTATCTTATGTAATCCTATTCTTTGTTATATGTTTTACGGATGGCATCTTTGATGATTTCAACGGTTGGAATCATTGCATTTTCTAGGTTTTGTGCATAAGGCATTGGCACATCTTCACCTGCACAACGGTGGATTGGTGCGTCTAGATAGTCAAATGCTTCTGATTCTGAAATAATAGCTGAAATCTCACCGATATAGCCACTTGTTTTATGGGCGTCGTTAACCAGAACAACCTTACCAGTCTTCTTAACTGAGTTAATGATGATATCCTTATCAAGCGGTACAAGGGTACGTGGGTCAACAATTTCAACCGAAATTCCCTCTTCTGCCAATTCTTCAGCAGCTTGAACCACACGGCGAAGCATTTTTCCGTAAGTAACAACTGTTACATCTGTACCTTCACGTTTGATTTCCCCAACCCCAAGTGGAATTGTGTAGTCTGGATCAACTGGCACTTCCCCTTTTTGGTTAAATTCTGACTTGTACTCAAGAATGATAACTGGGTTATTATCTCGGATAGAAGACTTGAGCAGTCCTTTCATGTCCGCAGGCGTACCTGGTGCCACAACCTTAAGACCAGGAATATGAGTAAACCAAGACTCTAGAGATTGTGAGTGCTGAGCGGCAGAACCTACCCCATTACCAGCTGCGCATCGAACAGTCATTGGAACCTGACCTTTACCACCAAACATGTAACGAGTTTTAGCAGCTTGGTTGACGATATTGTCCATGGCAATAACCGAGAAGTCCATGAAGGTCATATCAACGATTGGACGAAGTCCTGTCATGGCTGCTCCTGCTGCTGCTCCAGAGATGGCAGCTTCAGAAATCGGACAGTCACGAACACGTTCTGGGCCAAATTCTTCAAGCATTCCGACAGAAGTACCGAAGTCTCCTCCAAAGACACCGACATCTTCTCCCATCAAGAACACATTTTCATCGCGACGCATTTCCTCAGACATAGCAAGGATAATGGTGTCACGGAAGGACATTGTTTTTGTTTCCATTTTATCTCTTTCTCCTTAGTCTGCGTAAATATCTTCAAATGCTGATTCAAGCGGTGGGAATGGACTTTCTTCCGCAAATTTAACAGAAGCTTCCACGGCTTCCTTGACTTGCGCTTGGATTTCTTCCAATTCTTGGGCACTTGCAATAGTGTTTTCAATGAGGTAGTTGCGGAAGTTTTCAATTGGATCTTTTTGTTTCCACAACTCCACTTCTTCACGCGTACGATATTTACCAGGGTCAGATGATGAGTGACCAAGCCAGCGATAAGTTATACTCTCAATCAAGACTGGTCCATTGCCACCACGAACATGGTCTACAGCTTTCTTAAATCCTTCATAGACATCGATGACGTTGTTTCCATCTTCGATGAACATTCCAGGAATTCCGTAAGCGGCGCTACGTTGATGGATATGTTCTACATTGGTCATTTTCTTGATATCCGCAGAGATACCGTAACCGTTGTTAATGCAGTAGAAAATGACTGGCAGCTTCCAAATAGAAGCCATATTTACTGCTTCGTGGAAAACACCTTCGTTGGTCGCACCATCTCCAAAGAAGCAGACAACGATTTTTCCGGTATTTTGCATTTGCTGACTGAGGGCTGCACCAACAGCGATTCCCATACCACCACCTACGATACCATTGGCACCAAGGTTACCAGCATCAAGGTCGGCGATATGCATAGAACCACCTTTACCTTTACAGGTTCCAGTGTATTTACCAAGGATTTCAGCCATCATTCCGTTTAGGTCAATTCCTTTGGCAATAGCTTGTCCATGACCACGGTGGTTTGATGTGATCAAATCGTCTGGGTTGAGAGCTAACATAGCACCCACGTTAGCTGCCTCTTCTCCAACAGAAAAGTGCGTCATTCCTGGCACTTTCCCTTTCTTTACTAATTGTGCAATTTTTAAGTCCATACGACGGATTTCTTCCATCTTACGGAACATTTCTAGCAAAAGATTTTTATCTAAAGTTGACATCTTCTTGCCTTTCTAACTTTCTTCTTACCTTACTATTTTACCGTTTTTGGAAAATACTGTCAAAGTTTTTCTTGAGGAAATTTCACAAAATAAAAAAGAAAACCCCATGAAAACAAGAGATTTTCTCATTAAGAATATTTTTTCACAAACTTTTTATCGTTTAGATTTTGCTACGGATTCAAATCTCTTCATAATCACAGTTAAACGCCAACGATAGAGAGCCCCGCTCACGATTAGACTAATAATCAAACCAATCCAGTAAGAGTACGCTCCAAAATCTGTTAGGGAATCAAATACCATAGCTACTGGGAGTGTCACCCCCCAGTAACCAACCAAACCAAGGTAAAAAGGAATAACTGTATCCTTATAACCCCGCAAAATTCCCTGAAGCGGTGCTGCAAAGGTATCTGCTAACTGGAAGAAAAGGCTGTAAGTTAAAAAACGCGCTGTCAAATTAATGAATTCTGGGTCGTTACCATAAAGACTAGCCACATTTCCTCGAAAAATGTAAAGGAATGTTAAGGTGAAACCTGCAAAAATAAGGGCTGTCCATCTTCCTAGACCAATATAGGTTTTTGCATCATCAAATCGCTTGGCTCCCACTTCATAGGAAACGACAATAGCCATAGCCGATGAGATACTCATAGGAAAGGCGTACATGAGAGTTGAAAAGTTCATAGCTGACTGGTGACTAGCGATAATCAAGGATGAGAACTTAGCCATAATCAAGCCAACCACTGAAAAGATAGCAACTTCCGCAAAGACAGTTCCCCCAATAGGCAAACCTAAGCGAACTCCTTCCTTGATTTTATCCATATTAAGCGGAATGCGTTTCTCAAGATGTAGGGCTTTGAGCTTCTCCTGTTTAAATAAAACTAGAACAGAAATTCCCAGCAAGACCCAATAAGCCAAGGAAGTACCTAAACCAGCACCAGCACCTCCCAGTTCTGGAACACCAAAGGCTCCGAAAATCAAGAGATAGTTAAATCCACTATTGAGAGGAAGTAACAAAAGCATGAGATACATGGAAAGTTTGGTCAAGCCCAGCGAATCCAGCAAGGAACGAATGACACTAAAGAGCAACAAGGGGATAATCCCGATAGATAAAAACCAGAGATAACGAACAGCTACTGCCGCCACCGGTGCTTCTAGTCCAATATGATTCAAGATTGGTGGTGCCAGGAAAAGTACCATTCCCAGCAAGAGTACAGATAGACCCAAGGCCAGATAGATGAACTGGTAAAAATCAGACGCAACTTCTTCCTTTTTACCTCGACCAAGATGGTGACCAATGATGGGCACCAGGGCTGACACAATCCCTGTTAGGAATGTAAAGAAAGGATTCCAGATACTGGTTGCCATAGACACACCAGCCAAGTCCATGGTATTGTATTGTCCAGTCATAGTCGTATCAACAAAGGAGGCAGAATAATTTGCAAATTGATAAATCAGGATAGGGAAAAATATCTTTAAAAATAAGATAAATTTGTCTTTAAAATGATGGGTTTGGTACATATAGGCTCTCTATTCTTTTTGTTTACAGAGCAGACCCCCACCTAGTTTTGATAGACGATTTGTCCCTTACAGATGGTATATTTAACCTGCCCTTTTAAGGTTTCACCGATGAATGGTGAATTAGCTGCTTTCGAAGCAAAATGGGAGTCCACAAGGCGGTCAGCCTTAGCATCAAAAATAGTAATATCTGCTGGACCATTCTCAGCCAAGTAACCTGCTTCAAAGTTGTAAAGCTTGGCTGGGTTGTATGTCATTTTTTCGAGCAATTCCATCAAACTTAACTCCCCAGCTTCTACCAAATAAGTTAAACCGAGAGAAAGAGATGTTTCCAAACCAGTCATACCAGATGGCGCTTTGGTAATATCCTCAATGTTTTTCTCATCTGCATGATGAGGCGCATGGTCAGTCGCGATAACTGTGATGACGCCTGATTTAAGACCTTCGATAACAGCACGACGGTCTGATTCCAAACGAAGCGGCGGATTCATCTTAGCATTGCTTCCTTGTGTCAAAAGGAGCGCTTCGGTCTTAGAAAAATGCTGTGGCGCTACTTCTGCTGTGACTTGCGCTCCCAATCCTTGAGCAAACTCAACTACTTTAACACTTTCTTCCTTAGACAAATGCTGGATGTGAACATGGGCCTTGGTCGCATAGGCAATCATGACATCACGCGCCATCATAGCATACTCAGCCACCCCAGTCGCACCACAGATATGGAAGTGTTCTTTAGCAATATTTTCATTAAAGCCAAGAACACCGTTCAAACCTGGATCTTCCTCATGGAGACTAATAAAGGTATTAAGCTTTTTGGCTTCCTCCATGGCTTCCTTGACAACTTTACTACTTTCAAGTGGGATACCGTCGTCTGAGAAACCAACCGCACCAGCTTCTAAGAGTGCCTTAAAGTCAGTCAAATCTTGGCCATTAAAGTTCTTAGTAATAGTCGCAACTGTCTTGACATTAATCTTTTCCTTGGCAGCTGACTGGAGAACTTCTTGTAAAGTCTCCGCATCTGAAATAGTTGGACTAGTATTAGCCATCATCACAACCGTTGTAAAACCACCTGCAGCGGCCGCTAGGGCACCAGTATGGATATCCTCCTTGTGGGTCTGACCAGGTTCACGGAAATGAACATGGATATCGACCAAGCCAGGAGCAACGACTAGACCAGTAGCATCAAGCACCTCTGCTCCTTCTTCTTTAATCTCAGGCGCAATTTTGATAATTTTCCCATCTTGAACTAAGACATCACACACTTGGTCTAAACCAGACTTAGGATCCATTACACGACCATTTTTGATAAGTAGCATCTGCTTTCTCCTTTATTCATAGAAATCGACTTGGGTATCCAATAGTTTATCCCCATCATAAACAAACTTGGCTGAAAAGAAGGGTTTGTCCTCTAAAAGCCACTCAACAAAGGTGTGGTCACCTTCCCAAGTAGGCTTGCTCAAAACCTCATCATAGGGAACCCATTCCAGCGTCCCCTCATTGCAGTCAATCAAGTCCCCCTCAAACTCTGTCACCTTAAAAACATAGGTATACCAGTCTAAATCTGGCGTAAATTCAGGAAAAGTGATGACGCCTTTTAGAACTGGCTTGGCTTTAAGCCCTGTTTCTTCGAGGATTTCACGCGCAGCACATTCCTGAGGTGTCTCTCCTCGCTCTAGCTTACCACCCACACCAATCCATTTCCCTTCATGGACATCATTAGGTTTCTTATTGCGATGGAGCATGAGCAGTTCTTTTCCGTTATCAATGTAGCAAATCGTCGCTAACTGAGGCATATTCTCTCCTTATCTAAGCCAATCAACTGGCTCTTGTCCTGTTTCTGTTAAGAATGCATTAGCCTTGGAAAAAGGCTTAGAACCCCAAAATCCTCTATAAACTGACAAAGGACTGGGATGGGCTGATTCGATAATCAAGTGGTGAGGATTGGTAACTAAGGCCTTCTTCTTACGTGCGTAAGCTCCCCAGAGTACAAAAACGACTGGTCTATCTAGATGATTGACCACCTGAATCACAGCATCTGTAAATGGCTCCCATATCTGCCCAGCATGACCATTGGCATGACCGGCAGGAACAGTCAGACATGCATTGAGAAGTAAGACTCCTTGCTCAGCCCAAGCCGTCAAATCATGTGATTTCTTAACTCCGATATCATCTGACAATTCTTTCAAGATATTTTGCAAGGATGGCGGAGCTGGGATAGAGTCAGGAACAGAAAAACTCAAGCCCTGCGCCTGACCTGGTCCGTGATAAGGATCCTGCCCCAGAATCACCACCTTAACTTCTTCAAGCCGTGTTGTCAGGAGAGCCTGAAAAACCTTTTCCTTAGGTGGATAAACAGTTCCCTGAGCATAGACCTGCTCCATAAACTGATTGATTTTCGCAAAATAACCCTCAGGTAATTGCTCCTTAATCAAAGCATGCCAAGATGAGTGTTCCATAGCCAACTCCTTCGTTTATACTGCTTCTATTATAGCAAAAAGTGGCTATGGAAACCACTTTTTACAGTTTATATAAACAATCCAGCAAGTCTTTGTAAGAATGGACTTCGTAAGTCGGCTGGGCTTGTGTGTGATTTTCGAGGTGATGAGGATTGTACCAGATCGTGTCAATCCCAGCATTATTGCCGCCTTGAATGTCGGCGGTTAGGGAATCTCCAATCATCAGCGTCTTTTCTTTACTAAATCCAGCAATTTGCTGGCCAATCTTTTCATAAAAAAGAGCATCAGGCTTTTGTGTTTGCAACTGTTCAGAGATAAAGACTTGATTGAAATAAGGTGCTAGACCAGATTGAACCAAACGCCCTGTCTGAATGGCAGTAATGCCATTTGTCGCAGCATACAGCTCATAATCACGCTCGATAAGGCTGTCCAAGAGTTCATGAGCGCCTGAAAGAGTTTGTCCCTGTTGGGCTAGGTAAAATTGGTAACGTTGGGCAAGAAAACTACCGTCTTTTTCCTGTCCAAAATGACCAAATAAACGAGAAAAGCGCGTGTTAACCAGCTCCTGTTTACTGATTTTCTTCAGCTCCAATTCCTTCCAGAGAGCCTTGTTCATAGGAACGTAATAGTCTTTATAAGCCTGAACATCTGCAACCCCTTCTTCTTTTAGAAGTTGCGTCAAAGCCACATCCTCAGCAGCATCAAAATCAAGCAAGGTGTGGTCAAGGTCGAAGAGTAGAAATTTATAGGACAATTTGAGAGTTTTCCTTTCTAAGGAGATAAAATAGTCTCATGAACCTTCAAAACAGGAAAAGAGACAAAGTCCAAGTAATTATTTTATTTTCTTCTTTCACACAGATAATTTATTTAACAAGTCTCATTAAATTTATTTTTTATCTAGCTGATTTTCCTTTGCAACGACAAATTCCTTAACCAATCGATAGATAACAGCAAATATCGGTGTAAAGAATATCATCCCAAGTAAGCCAAAGAGATTGCCTCCAATACTAGCAGCCGCAAGCGTGAAAATAGCTGGCAAACCAATAGACTGACCTACAACTCTAGGATAAATAAGGTTTCCTTCAATCAGCTGTATAACTTGATATAGAAGAAGAGAAAGTAAGGCTTGAGTAGGACTCACTGTGAAGATAAAAATCGCTCCCACAACACAAGCAATCATAGGCCCTACATAAGGAATGAACGATAGCACTCCTGCAAAGATACCTGTCATTACTCCATAGGGTATCCCAAACACGCTGTAACCAACCGCTATCATAACTCCTATGATAACTGCTTCAATCAGCTGACTCATCAAAAATTGGTCATAAGTCTCTAGTGCTACTTGTCCAATGTAAGTCAACTTTATCACCACCTTCTCTGGAAGAAAAACTTTTAGAAGTCGACTCGTCATCGCTGCCAAATGTTCCTTACTGGATAAAAATAAAAAGGTGAAGACTATAATCAAAAAGGCATTCATCAAACTTGAAAAAATATTGCCGATATTACTAGTCAGACCTGATAAAAAACCTATCAAAGCTTGGCTAATAGAACTAGATTGTCCCTGTATGCCTGATACGATAGTTGACAACATGTCTTTGGTTACAAATTCCGAGCTGCCTAGCAATTTCCCAAGTTGAGTAAGGACTGTTGAAAGGACTGTTCCCAGCTGACTAATAGTCTGGGCTAGGGTTGGCAGCACCAAAACCAAAAGAGCAATCACGATTAAGATAAGAGCTAGGAAAACAAGTACCATGGCAATCGGACGACGCAACTCTGCCTTTACCTTCAATTTAACTAAGTACTGTTCAATTTTTTTCATAGGAACATTAAGCACAAAAGCAATAACAGCACCATAAATCAAGGTTGATATTACATCAAAGAGAGAGATTGCTCCTGATATAAAGCTCGATGCATTCAGAATTACAAGAGCAACCAGCCCTATAAAAAGTATTAACGGGGTGTATTTTTTTACTAAGTTCATAAATTCTCCTTAATAAACATGTTTAGATACGACTATACTATTTGGTTTTTCAAACTCTCGATTAAGGTAGGCTTGGTAAGTTCCTGGTGCGATAAATCCTTTGGGTGAGAGGATATCGGTGCCAGCCTGACCGACTATGGTATCAGCCAAGAGCACACAGTTTGTAGATAAGACAAAGTAGGATTTAAACTTAGATTTGATAAATTTATAAAGTTCCCCATCTGTCTCATGTCTGATTTTATAAGCGTAGGTGTAGTCTTCCTTACCATCACCTGTCATGATTTTATCTGCACTTGGCTCCCATGGAATCGTCAGTTGTTTCAATTCAGCCAACTTTTTCTGAACTGCTTTTTCCATTTCAGGCGTCAAATCTATCCCATAACCAAAAAGCGTTTTTTGACTCTCACGTTTACATAGGTCAATGTACTTGTCACGATCACAGAAATATAAGACACCATCTCCTACCATGCCAAATAAGGTCTCAGAAGACGGATCATAGTTGCCATAAGAAATAACACGGCCTTGATAGCAGATATCCACATGACCAATTGCCGAAAACAGAGAGGTCTCAGCTGTATGAACAAAAATTTCAAGCTCCGCTGTCTTACCAGACTTCACCATTCCAAGATGGATATCCTCTCTCTCATCAGCATTTTCCTGCATGAATTTGTTGATTTTTGCTAAAGTACTTGCAGGGATGAGAGCGGCTAGGACAATAGGTAAGCTCATTCTTACACGACGTTTGAGATGGTTTTTCCCAATTTCCTCCTCAAACAAGAAACCATCACGGATATTGGACACACCATAAAGGAAAAAATAAGCCCCTAATACAAAGAGTTGAAAGACAGAATTTCCTGTAGAGGACAAAAGACTAGTCCCACCAAGAAAAACTAGTACGAGTCCATCTAGTAAGAGACGAAAACGAGGTCGAATTTTGTTTTTGCGGTAGAGAACATAGGTGACAAGGTTAATACTAGCATGAAAAATCTGATAAACTCCAATCACAAGAGCCAAAATATAAATCGGCACATCCGTCGCAAGATTGGAGCCAAGCAAATATCCCAGCACTAACAATTTAACCAGTGCAACTCCCAAGGTGTCCGTTGACTGACTTTTTTTGAAAATACGTAATACTAAATCTAAGACCGTTGCTATCCAAGATAAAAACAGAACCAGTCGAATAACCTTTACTGGCAACCAAGTCCCCGTGACCATCAAGATGAGACCTAGCAGAACAAACAAGAACCCCTGAGCAAGTAATTTCTTACCTGTCAGACCTAAAGATAGAATTTTTTCCATTTTAATACACTCTCTATAATTATTTGATTTCCTTTATTGTATCATTTCGAAAAGTAGAAATTTGTAGGACAATTTGAGATTTTCCTTTCTAAAAATTCATTAAGAATATTATAACATAAAACACCTCACACAATTAATTAATTTAATCACTTAAAAAAATTCAAACACTTTCTATACAATTGACAGCCCAAATCTTTCAGAATAGAACAATTCTAACTATCGAATAACTCAACTTCATAAATATCCCTGTAATTCTAGGACTAGAATTCCTATAGACTAAATATTTTAGCACTCTTCTAAACCATTGATTGCTTTAAATCTAAATTTTTGCAGGATTCTAAAGCTAGAATGATCCCATTACAATTAGTTTTGAATGGTTCACAATTTAGAATCTCTATGGCTTTACTCCTGTTAAATCAAAAAGGAACTGCGCAAGCAATCCCTTTCTGATTTTGTAATAATCTACTTAAAATTTGATAGTTGAGATAATCAATAACCCACATATAAAAAGAGTTATAGTAAAATTCCTTATTTATTGATTTCAAGCTCCGACAACTGTGTTTGAATAACTGACAATTCTGCACCAGCCTGAAGAAGAGCAGCTGCAGTATAGGTACCTTCTACAATTGGAACCCTGTTGATGATGATACTTTTATCACTGAAATCAGCCACCATTTCTAAGTTCATTTTAGCAGAACCTAGGTCAAAAAAAGCTAATAAAGTATCTGCTGGATTTTCGGAAACAACCCTATCTACTTGATCAAAACTTGTTCCAATTCCTCCATCTTCGGTTCCTCCTACATAAGTAATCGGAACATCTTTAGCCACTTCACTAATCAGTTCAACAAGACCTTGTGCAATGTTTTTGGAATGTGAAACGATAACAAGACCAATACTTCCCATTAAACCACCCCGGTTTCTAAAAGAGCAGTAAATAGTAATCCTGATGAAAATGATCCAGGGTCAATATGTCCAAGAGAACGTTCTCCTACATAAGATGCTCTTCCTTTAGTTGCAAGTAAATCTTTGGTAGCATTCACTACCTGATCAATAACCTCTTGAGTCAACTGGCCATCAGACAAGGCAGCAATAACAGGAGTCCAAACATCAACCATTGTCTTTTCTCCAACTTCTGCTTTCCCTCGTTTGACAATCATATCCAAACCACTTTGTAAGATTTCTTCTAAATTCGAATTTGAATCAGCCTTAGCCATGCCCATAAAAGCAGAGCCATACAAGGGACCAGAAGCACCACCTACCTTACTCAGTAGTTGCATTGAGACAAGTTTAAAAACATCACTGCTGGTCTCAAATTGCTTTCCTTCTAAGTTTTCCATAACTGCAGCCATGCCACGCGCCATATTTCCACCGTGGTCTCCATCTCCTATAGGGGTGTCTAGCTCACTAAGGTAATCTTTCTGTTCTTGAATCTTTTCATTAAAAAGCTTCATCCATTCAAGAGCTTGTTCAGCATTCATGCGACATTTCCTCCTTGAGTTTTACCAAGCTGGGGTAGTAACAGGTGCATTTAGAGCATCCAACCACTCATCATCTGCCAATCGAATCAATGTTAATGACAAGCCAGCCATATCGATTGATGTCATATAGTTTCCAATTTTCTTAAATGCCAACTCAACACCTTTTTCATGGAGTAATTTAGCCACATCATTTGCAAATACGTATTGTTCCATAAGAGGAGTGCTTCCTAAACCATTAATGAGAAGGCCATAGCGTTCACCAGTCTTAAGTTGGAAACCTTCAGATAATTTTTCAACCAATTCTGAGGCCAATTGTGCTGAGGGTTGCATTTTCTCTTTCTTATATCCTGGCTCACCATGAATACCAACACCATATTCAAATTCATCATCTTCTAAAACAAATCCTGGTTTCCCAACTTCAGGAACGGTTGCTCCAGACAGGGCCAGCCCAATTGTTTTAATTTCTAAGACAAGTTTATTGGCCAAGTCCTTCATTTCAGATAATGATTTACCAGAACGAGCTACAGCACCCAAAATTTTATGGACTAATATAGTACCTGCGACACCTCGACGACCTTGGGTATAGAGACTATTTTCAACAGCGATATCATCATCAACCACTACACTTGCTACATCAATACCTTCCATTTCAGCAAGTTCTTGTGCAATTTCAAAGTTCATAATGTCACCAGAATAGTTCTTGATGACCATGAAAACTCCAGCACCTTCATCAGCCGCCTTAATGGCTCCTAAAATTTGGTCCGGAGTAGGTGAAGTAAAGACTGCTCCACAAATGGCAGCAGACAACATTCCATCTCCTACAAATCCAGCATGACTTGGTTCATGTCCTGAACCTCCACCTGAAATGAGTCCAACTTTTCCTGTCTTTTCTGCCTTTCTAACGATGACATCAAAACCATCTAAGCGTTGAACCAAGTCATCATGCATGAATGACAATCCCTGCAACATTTCATCAACAACTTGTGTCGGTTCATTTATAATTTTTTTCATGAGAAACTCCTTTCGGCATGTACCTTTGTTTTCGCTTTCATTATATATTTTTTATCGCTGGCTGATAAGGGACAGATTCTATTATTTGTCCCCTTTTAAACCCGTTTAAAACATTTTTTTGGTAAAATGAAGTAAGTAACAGAAAGGCTTCCTATGGCATCATCACTTATTACAAAAAAACGGATTGCCAAGGCATTTAGAGACCTATTAGCTACTAGAGAATTTGATAAAATCTCTATTGTAGATATCATGGAATCAGCTGGCATTCGTAGACAGACCTTTTACAATCACTTTCTTGACAAATATGAACTGCTAGACTGGATATTTGAAACTGACTTAACCGAGTATATCACCAATAACTTGGACTTTATTTCGGGCCAAAAACTATTACAAGAATTATTTTTTTATTTCGAACAAGAGCGTGACTTTTATATTCAACTTTTTGATATTCAAGGGCAAAATAACTTCTATGACCACTTTATCAGCTACTGTCGCTTGCTTGTATCAAAAATTTTAAGAGAATACGGTCAGATTGATATCGATTCATCTGCTTATACTTGTTTTTTGCTAGACTATCATTCACACGCTCTAGCAGAAATCGTGAAGGCTTACGTCAATAAAAAAAGTCCAGTTCCACAACCAGACTTTCTAATCATGACAATTATTGGAAAGAGACCACAATGACATTTATTTCAAATCATAAACAAAAAATTATTTCAAGTTACATTTCGGCAACTGTCAGCAGTCACCCTGAATTAGAAAAACACCCTGCCTTACCATTAGTCTATCAAAAAAATCGCAATCCTCATCAGGTTCCAATATTATCGGGTGGAGGTTCAGGTCACGAACCTGCTCATATTGGATATGTGGGAGAAGGAATGCTTACTGCTGCTATCTATGGCCAATTATTTACTCCTCCTACAAGAACTGAAATCATAGAGTCCATTCGTTTTTTAAACAATGGTCACGGTGTCTTCATCATTGTAAAAAATTTCGAAGCAGACATCAAAGAATTTAGCTCGGCCATTAACACTGCTAGAAAAGAAGGAATTAAAGTCGGCTATAGTCTAGCACACGACGATATTTCTATTGAACCTCACAATAGATTTCAAATTAGAGGAAGAGGGCTTGCAGGAACAATTTTACTTCATAAAATCCTAGGATTTGCAGCTCAAAATGGTTCCGACCTAGAGCAACTAACTGATTTAGGTCATCAGCTTGCTCCCGAAATCGCAACAATTGGTTTTGCAACGAAATCGGCTAGTCTCCCCCAAGCCACCCATCCACTATTTAACTTAGAAGAAGAAAATATTTCTTATGGTATTGGGATACATGGCGAAGAAGGCTATCGTATCGTCCCATTCCAATCATCGGAAATCCTTGCAAATGAAATTATAAGTAAATTAAGATTGCACTATCATTGGAAGAAGGGTGATCAATTTATATTGCTTGTAAATAATCTAGGCACTACTAGCAACCTAGAAATGGGCATATTTATCAACGATCTCCTTCAACTCTTAGAAATTGAAGGAGTCACTATAACCTTTATAAAATCAGGAACATTTATGACCAGTCTGGATATGGCAGGTATATCCGTAACTCTTTGCCCTGCGAAAAATAAACAATGGTTAGAAGCGCTCAATGCTCCAACAACAGCTTTTGCATGGTAATTCTCTTGTATAACTCAAAAGGGCTACATCACTTGATAGCCCTTTGCTTTTATCTTATACTCAATGAAAATCAAAAAGCAAACTAGGAAACTAGCCGCAGGCTGTACTTGAGTACGGCAAGGCGACGTTGACGCAGTTTGAATTTGATTTTCGAAGAGTATTACGTTTAAAAGAACTCATTCTTTCTATTTCAAATAGGCCATCTATCCCTTACAATTCTTCCGATGAGCTTTGAGTTTTTTCAGAGCCCAATCATAGTGGCTTGACGTGCTACTAACAAAGTAGGAACCTAGACTTGTTCCGCCGGTCCACTTATAGACACCTTTGGTAAAGAGTTCGTCATTGCTAAAAACTTCTATCAACTCTAAAACCTCTCTATGTGATTGTTCTAGGAGTCTAGTCGCTTCTTCTAAGGACGTTTTCTGGTGCTTCTTCCAAAAAGCGACATTCATTTGTCCATAAGTTTTCCAATTATAAAGCTCAGGGAGAAAAGGGCTTTCGTGACCTTCTTGATTAGAATATACCCAAGTCAAAAGTAACTGATGCCATTCATAAAGATGGATCAAGACATCCCGTAGATTTTTATCCCTTTTCCAGTGAGATTCTTTTTTCTTTGGGTCTCTTGAAAAATCAAATGGAGTCTGTAGCTCATCTTCACTTAGTTGGGAGATGAAACGATTGAGCTTTTCATAGTTTTCCTTAGATGCCAGCATTAGCTCCTCTTTTGTTTTCGGTCTAGGCACAGAGTTCTCCCTTCATATTGTTAGTTATTATTAGAAATTTTTTATCCTTTAAATCTCTATAACTTATCCTTTAATTTCTCAACAAAGAGATAGGCTGCTGGACAGGTCAAGGTATTCTTAATCGTTAGATGATTGATTTGATGGATCTTTTTACGGTCCGTATGGGGGAACTCTCGACAGGCCTTGGGACGAACATCATAGATGGAACAGAGATTATCTCCTCCTAGAAAGGGACAAGGCATGGATTTAAAAACCTTATCACCATCTTCGTCTACCTGAAGGAATTCAGCTTCAAAAGCTGGTAATTTCATCTTAAAATACTTAGCAATCCGTGTGATATCCGCCTCTTTGAAGTCAGGTCCCAATGTCTTGCAACAGTTAGCACAGGCGGTACAATCAATCTCTGCAAAGACTTCTTGATGAATCTGTTGGGCTATCTTATCCAGATTTTTTGGTGGTTTTTTCTTTAAATTGGCTAAAATTTTACGGTGCTCCTTTTGCTTTTGCAAGGCTAGCTGGTGGTAATACTCAATATCAATTTCTTTAGACATGATTTCTCTCTTATTCTATTTGTTTCTCCTATTATATCATGCCTCTTCATCATTGAAAAGTGGACTTTACAAGACTATACTTTCCCAAAATGCGTCAAAAAACCTTGCAACTAAGTTACAAGGTTAATGACATTAATCGAAGTTAACGTATTCTTTTTGAAGTTCAAGAACTTCTTCCATTGTTGAACACTCTGTAAGGGCACGGTTAGCGTACTCTTCCATCTTAGCAGTGTCCAATTTTTTCATCAAGCTACGTGTACGAAGGACCGATGTTGCTGACATAGAGAATTCATCCAAGCCCATTCCGACAAGAAGTGGAACAGCTTTTTGATCGCCAGCCATCTCACCACACATACCAGCCCATTTACCTTCAGCGTGAGCTGCCTTGATAACGTTGTTGATCAAGCGAAGGATTGATGGGTTATATGGTTGGTAAAGGTATGAAACTTGCTCGTTCATACGGTCTGCTGCCATTGTGTATTGGATCAAGTCGTTTGTACCAATTGAGAAGAAGTCAACTTCTTTAGCAAATTGGTCTGCAAGCATCGCTGCTGCAGGGATTTCAATCATGATACCAACTTGGATATCATCCGCAACTGCAACTCCTTCAGCAAGAAGGTTTGCTTTTTCTTCATCAAAGACTGCTTTAGCTGCACGGAATTCTTTCAATAGGGCAACCATTGGGAACATGATACGCAATTGACCATGAACAGAAGCACGAAGAAGAGCGCGGATCTGTGTGCGGAACATAGCATCTCCAGTTTCAGAAATAGAGATACGAAGGGCACGGAATCCAAGGAATGGGTTCATTTCATGTGGCATATCGAAGTAAGGAAGTTCCTTATCTCCACCGATATCCATTGTACGAACAACCACAGGCTTACCATTCATTCCCTCAAGAACAGCTTTGTATGCTTCATACTGCTCATCTTCTGTTGGGAAGTCTTGAGAGTCCATGTACAAGAACTCTGTACGGTAAAGTCCAACAGCTTCTGCACCGTTGTTGTTAACACCTTCAACGTCTTTTGGAGTACCGATGTTAGCTGCCAACTCGAAGTGTTTACCGTCAGCAGTCACTGTTTGAGCATCTTTCAAAAGTGCCCACTCAGCTTTTTGTTTAGCATAAACTTCACCAGCTGCTTTAAATTCTGCCGCTTGTTCATCTGTTGGGTTGATAATGACTTCACCAGTAATTCCGTTAACGGCAAGGATATCACCGTCTTTCACCACTTCAGTGATGTTATTTGTTCCCAATACAGCTGCAATTTCAAGTGTACGTGCCATGATAGCTGAGTGGCTTGTACGTCCACCGATGTTTGTTACAAAAGCTTTTACAAAGTTTTTGTCCAATTGAGCTGTATCAGATGGTGTCAAGTCATGCGCAATCACAATTACTTCTTCATTGATAGAAGCTGGATTTGGCAATTTTTTACCAAGAAGATTTGCCAATACACGTTTTGTCACGTCGCGGATATCCGCTGCACGTTCTTGCATGTATGGGTTATCTTCCATGCCTTCAAAGATAGTGATGAACATGTCAGTCACTTCTTTAAGACCTGCTTCAGCATTGACTTTCTTAGCACGGATTGTTTCTTTAATCTGACCAATCAATTCTGGGTCAGCAAGAACCATCAAATGAGCGTCAAAAACTTGAGCCGCTTCTTCACCAAGCGTACCTACAGCTTTCTCACGGATAAGAGAAAGCTCGTTTTGAGAAGCTTCAAGAGCTACATCCAAACGAGCCTCTTCTGCGTTTGTATCTTCGACTGAAACAGTATCGAATGACAAATCCGGTTGAACGAGTAGATATGCTTTTGCAACGGCAACACCGTCAGATGCTGCGATTCCTTTAAGCATTTCTGTCATCTTCCTTATGCCAATCCTTCTTTTTCCATTGTTTCTGAGATTGCAGCGATAGCATCATCTGCATCTGCACCTTCAGCTGAGATAGTTACGTCAGCACCTTGGCCAACACCAAGACTCATAACACCCATGATTGATTTAAGGTTAACTGATTTACCTTTGTACTCAAGAGTGATATCTGAAGCAAATTTGCTAGCAGTTTGTACCAACAATGTTGCTGGACGTGCGTGAATACCTGTTTCTGCCACTACGTGGAAATCTTTAGAAGCCATAATTTGACTCTCCTTTAAATGTTTTCTTTTTGAGTTATATCTGATAACCCTTACAATTTGATATTATATCACCTTCTAGGATTTTTTTCAAGTATTTTATGGGATTTCTTCTTTTTCCTTTCAGATAACTTGCTGAAAATCTTCTATTTTATGTATCAAAATACATCATGTAGTTTTTTATAATTTTAACATTTAGAAAACGCTGTTATTTATGGATTTCATTTTTTTCAATCACTATATATTGTGTTTTGTTAAGTGTCATCGAAAAAAATTCTACAATATTTAGTTTTTCTTCGTTGACAAAGATTTTTTTTCTGATATACTTAAGAAGTAATTAAATTTTGAAAGAGGAGTTACACAATGGTAACCGTTTATTCTAAAAATAATTGTGTTCAATGTAAAATGACCAAACGATTCTTAGATAGTAACAAAATTGCATATCGCGAAATCAATCTTGATGAACAACCTGAATTTATTGAACAAGTTAAAGAGCTAGGCTTCAACGCTGCTCCTATCATTCAAACACCAACTGAAGTTTTCTCTGGTTTCCAACCAGCAAAACTTAAAGAACTTGCTTAAGTATCAGGATTAAAAGCTTCTATGTCAATCTTAGAAGCCTTTCTTTTGTAATGAATTAAAGGAAATTTTATGGGATTAAAACAACTTGAGGACGTAACTTACTTCCGTCTAAATAATGAAATCAACCGTCCTGTTAATGGACAAATCATGCTCCACAAAGATAAAGAAGCCTTGGACGCTTTCTTTAAAGAAAATGTTGTACCAAATTCTATGGTTTTTGATTCTATCACTGATAAAATCGATTACCTTATTAAACAAGACTATATCGAAACAGCCTTTATCAAGAAATATCGTCCAGAATTCTTAGAAGAGCTTTACCAATTTATTAAGGATCAAAATTTCCAATTCAAGTCTTTCATGGCAGCATACAAGTTTTACAATCAATATGCCTTGAAAACTAATGACGGAGAGTACTATCTTGAGAGCATGGAAGACCGTGTCTTCTTTAACGCTCTTTACTTTGCTGATGGTGACGAAGCTATCGCAGTTGATATTGCCAATGAAATCATCCACCAACGCTACCAGCCTGCTACACCTTCATTCTTGAATGCAGGTCGTGCACGTCGTGGTGAATTGGTATCATGTTTCTTGATTCAGGTAACAGATGATATGAACTCTATCGGACGTTCTATCAACTCAGCTCTTCAACTTTCACGTATCGGTGGTGGTGTGGGAATTACCCTCAGCAACCTTCGTGAAGCTGGTGCACCTATCAAAGGCTATGAAGGAGCAGCTTCTGGGGTCGTTCCAGTTATGAAACTTTTCGAAGATAGCTTCTCTTACTCAAACCAATTGGGTCAACGTCAAG